>Ga0209379_10000243_pt1 | contig 56394 bp, 57 predicted proteins | sample tdDd001_FD_187124 | JGI IMG/M metagenome (GOLD analysis project Ga0209379, IMG submission 187124) | Marine sediment microbial communities from the Atlantic coast under amendment with organic carbon and nitrate - tdDd00.1 (SPAdes)... | ecosystem: Environmental > Aquatic > Marine > Coastal >... | reverse complement strand
CTTGCATGTGTTAGGCCTGCCGCCAGCGTTCAATCTGAGCCATGATCAAACTCTTCAATTTAAGATTTTGTTCGGCTCAATGAATACTGAACATTACATAAAGTAATGTTTGAATTGACTGTGCTGAGTCTTGCGACTCGTTGGTCACTTCGTTTCATTGAAACCTAATTTGATACCGAAGTATCTAATTGGATTATCATCAACGAGTGCCCACACAGATTGATAGGTCTATATTTTTAAAGAGCTTTTTCTAACTTCCGTTGCGCTCAGCGCCGCGTCGTTAGGGGTGCGTATCTTACGCTTCCCAATTTGAGAGTCAAGCATTTTTTCAAACTTTCTTTTCTCTCTTTCCAACACGGTGTGTGATGTTTGTCTCACTCCGTGTCGGTGAGGCGGCATTATAGGGAGGTCTGAGAGGATGACAAGTGTTTTTTTGAAATTAATTTCTGTTTGCTCAAAAAGAAATCAAATCATTAAAAATAGAATAAAATTTCAACATTTGAGTCATGTCACATCAATACGTTGGAAAAACAACAACCATATACGTAAGATCCCTGTGTCTATTTTGTTAACAGTAGACCTAATTTTTCTTCAAACCTAAAAGTTGTATTCTAATATGAGTTCAAACAAATCGACCTTAATGATTGTCGCCTTAGCTGTATTAGGTGGAATCATCTTTTCGCAGGTTGCCGTGTCGCCTGCATTAAGCTTTGTTCTGGGTGTTTTTGCTTCCGCTTTTATTCTTAAACTTTCGAACACCACTATTGAGCAGGAACAACCTAACGATCCATCCACTAAAACATTGTATGTAGGTAATCTTCCATACAAAGCAAACGAGTCACACGTAAAAGAGTTGTTTGCTAAACATGGTGAAGTCTTTGCAGTGCGCTTAATGAAAGATAAACGCACAGGTAAAAGAAGAGGCTTTGGATTTGTGGTAATGGCAGCAACTGATGCTCAAACCGCTATCGATGCTTTAAATGAAAAAGACTACATGCAACGCACTTTAAAGGTACGTATCGCCAACGATCCTAAATCGCAATCGGATAATGTTGAACAGGACTAAAGCCGAGCTGGTGTAATGCCTTATTTAACGCTCCCTCTTCCCAAGGGGGAGCCGTTGAGAAAATCTCTCGCTTTCCACGCTTTTCTTTCTCGCCCGTCGTCTCAAGTAAATCTTCAACTCTTCTTGCTATCGCTTCCCCGGAATCAACCAACAAAACACGCTCTGTCAGTACCGCTTGAATCTCTTGCTTAATTAACGGGAAATGCGTGCAGCCTAGTACCGCTACATCTACTTTATTTTCGATTGCTGCGAGTATTTGTTTTAACTCGGCCAAATCAACCGCCTTTCCTCTCAACTTCTCTTCTGCAATATCGACTAAACGAGTCGAGCCTAATAGCTCTACAGGTTTGCTTTGTGAGAAGTCTCGGATCAGGTCATGGGTATACGGACGTGTTACAGTCGCCGGAGTCGCAATCAGGCCCACAGCTTTATTGGCCAAGTTAGATGCTGGTTTGATAGCTGGAACAACGCCAACCACAGGAATAGTCAGTTTCGCGCGTAGTGTTGGCAGAACAATGGTGCTTGCCGTATTGCAGGCGATGACCACGAGATCGATCTGATGCTTAGCAACTAATGAAGTCACCAATCTATCGACCCGGTCGATCAAGGTATCATGGTCTAACTCACCATATGGGTAGGCTTCATTGTCAAAGATATAGAGGTATTCAAGTTGAGGCAGCTTGCTTTGAATTTCTTGATAGACAGATAGGCCGCCTACCCCAGAATCAAAGATTAAGATTTTTGCTTGTTGCTTGGACACTTGAGTCACTCATTTACTTTCGACCCTGCAATGATACTCACTGCTCGATATTTGGCAATCTCTTCGCTTGATAGCGTTGATGGCTGAAACGTTCTCCATGCTCTACGCCAATTAATTCAAGTTCAAGATGACCGGTGTAGCTCCGGGTTTCAGTCACTAAAGTATGAAACTCGCCATCTTCTCCACAGGGATCAACCTTTGAAGGTAGGCTGTCGATAAACTCTTGCGTATACCACTGACCGCAATAACTTGAATCCAACTGCGTTCCATCGGTTGTGACCACCAGCGTTGTGATACCTCGCTCAATAATCTCTTCAGCAAGCACGCGACTGCTTTCGCCCAATAGCGGAAAGACACACTCCCAGCCTGCAGGTTCAATGTAACTGCGGCGGTATGCCTCAATACCATTACAAAACATATCGCCAAACGCGACGGCATCAATATTGAGGTTACTATCTTTGAGTGCATTAATGATGGTTGATTGATACACCTCGTTGGATGGAAACACTGCAGGCAATGTGATTTTAATCAGAGGAAGCCCCAATAACTCAGCTTGCATTTCGACAACCGATATCGGCGTCGCTTGGAAAGGAACTTCGTCTTCTACATAAGTGGTATAAAGGCCAACCACTTGGTATTGATCGCTGTCCATCAATCTTTCGAGAGTGAGAGTCGAATCCTTGCCGCTCGACCAACTAATGATGACGTTCTTTTTCATACTGTTTTTCTATTGATAAGAAAAAACCGCCCGAAGGCGGTTTGATACTTTAAAATGCGTATGTAGCATTCAGGTAATATGAACGCCCCATCGTGTTATAAGTTCCTTGCGTTGTATACTCTTCATCAAACGCATTATGGATTCGGCCTCGCACTGTCAATTGTTCGCTAAATGTATAGCTCGCTGCAAAATCAACTAAAGTGAAAGCTTCTAACTCATTTGTATTATCAGCATCTTCATAACTCTTACCACGGTAAACCGCTGTCGCATCTAGCTGCCACGCATTTAACTGATATCCTAAGTTCCAACGCGCAACATGCTTAGAGCGGCGGATTAGCTGCTTACCTGTTGATGAATCTGTCGCATCAACATAATCATAACCAAACGTATTTGAGACATTATCTAAGTAAAAGGTAATCGATGATTCAATACCATCCATTTCTGCCTTATTCACGTTCGAAGGAATCCAATCTCCTGCTGTATTATTTGGATCCACTGGAGCCCATGCGATCAACTGATCAATTTCAGATTTATAGCCCGTCACTTGCCATTCAACAGAGTCATGGTAACCATGGAAGCCAAGTTCATAGCCAAAGCTTTCTTCAGGTTTCAGATTAGGGTTACCTGCATTCGGGTAGTAAAGGTCGTTAAATGTTGGTGCTTTAAATCCAGTTCCGACGTTAGCTGTGGCTTTAATTTCATCTGATAAATTATACGCCGCACCTAATTGCCATGTGTTACTGCGGCCATAACTTTCGTTATCATCAGTACGTACGCTAGCTTCCGTCGCAAATTGTTCTACAACATAGTTAGCAGTTAAGAAGACAGCTTTATTATCACGAGACTCTTGGATGTAGGTTCCTTCTGTCGTAGAAACCTTCTCTTCATTCCACTCTAGACCACCAGCAAATGTGAAGTCATTAGTTAGTTGGTAGCTATGCAGCCAAGTCGCAACGTTCCTTTCACTTTCAAAGCGAGAGTCGTCTTCCAAATCGTTACTATCAAGACCTTTATCAGCATTAACTGCTAGAGTAAGTTCAGAAAAGTAACTTCCATTTAGGTACTTAGCCTTACCAGCAAAATTATAAAGTGTACTTTCTGATTCTGCATTAGGCTGAATCACATTGGTAAACGAGCCAAAATCAAAGTTCGTCTTGTCGTATTCAGAGTTACCTTTGTGGTAATAACCTTGAAGGCTAAGTTGAAGCGCATCATTCACTTGATGGCCAATCTCAGCAACAACACTCGCTTTATCATAGCCATCTTTATCATCTTCAAAAGGTGTTGTATCTGTCGAGGCGCGTGCAGATACAGCGCCACTATCACCATTAACAGAGACACTGACTTTACCCCAAGTGCTTTCGTTGAGGCCACCAGCTGCATTAACGCCCGCTTCGTAGTAGCCATGACTTCCCATACCACCTGTTACCTCGGTAATGCTCTCACCTTGGTAGTTAGTCACGATGTTAATAACACCAGAGATGGCATCAGAACCATAAAGAGCTGCTCGTGCACCACGAATAAACTCAATACGCTCAACACCCGTTAACGGAATTTGGCTAAAGTTCGCTTCACCCGCTGTTGAACTACCAATACGAACACCGTTAATTAGAACAAGTAAGTGACGAGAAGAACTACCGCGCACATAGACACTTGAGTACTGACCAAAACCAACACTGTTAACTTGTACACCCGGTAATGAGCGTAACGCTTCCGGCAGTGATTTTACCTGAGACAGTTCTAGCTCTTCTTTGGTAACGATAGTAATCGGAGAGATAACATCTTTAATACTTTGCTCAAAACGGTTCGCTGTGACTACCATGGTCTCATCGGCAGAAACTTCTTGGGCATAAGAATAAGAGGCGTGTGAAAGTAGCGATGCCACTGTCATCGCTAAAATAGATCGGTTCATTTTTATAATCCTAAATCGCGTAAGTCCTACTGAGCATGGAGCGTCTTGCTTCCAGTGTGTTTGCTCAGTTGCTGGCAGGTCTTCGGACTTAAGAGCTTGGATTGACCACCTAATCACTCGACTTCCCACATAACTCTATATGCAGTGTCCTAATGAGCTTTCGTTCTCTTTTACCGCTGCGCGTCAGTTCTGGAGTTACACCAGATTCCCTTTTCAGCCATCTATACTTCTAGACAGCACCAGCTTGGCGATGATGGTATTAAGCAATTTGTTGTTTGTCTAGCCAATATTGTCAATTTATATCATTTAGAGACATTTCATAGTGCTCACGACTGCCTCTTTACACACTATCTTTAACACATAACCGGACAATACTGGACATAGCGCTGAGATTGAATAAAATCTGCGCTCTTAAACTAAATACACCTTCCACAGGTACCAAACCAAAGGTAATAATCATGGCGACTCTTGATGTAAACCCGCAAACCTACCAAGAACAATTGGCTGACAAAGTCGATCGTCTCAATGAAATGTTCGCATCTTACAATGTACCTGAGTTGGAAGTATTTGAGTCTCCTGAGCAGCACTACCGTATGCGCGCAGAGTTTCGCGTTTGGCATGAAGGTGAAGACCTTTACTACATCATGTTTAACCAAGAGACGCGTGAAAAATACCGTGTAGACCAATTCCCAGCAGCAAGCCGTCTTATCAACGATCTAATGCCACTGTTGGTTGATGCAATGAAAGACAATGATTCACTGCGTCGTAAACTGTTCCAAGTCGATTTCCTTTCAACGCTAAGTGGCGAGATCTTAGTATCACTGCTTTACCACCGTCAGCTTGATGATGAGTGGACAGAAAATGCAAAAGCACTTAAACAGCGCCTAAACGATGAAGGCTTTAACCTCAATATCATTGGCCGTGCACGTAAGATGAAGATTGTCTTAGATCGTGACTACGTGATTGAGAAGCTGGATGTGAACGGTAAGCCCTACATCTACCAACAAGTGGAAAACAGCTTTACTCAACCAAATGGTAAGGTTGCTGAAAAGATGCTTGAGTGGGCGGTGGATTGTACTCAAGAGAGCACGGGTGATCTGTTAGAGCTGTACTGTGGTAACGGTAACTTCTCACTTGCACTGGCACAAAACTTTGACCGTGTACTTGCGACAGAGTTAGCGAAGCCATCTGTCGTTTCAGCGCAATACAATATCGCTGCAAACAAGATTGATAACGTTCAGATCCTACGTCTTTCGGCAGAAGAGTTTACTGAAGCGATTGAGGGTAAGCGTGAGTTCCGCCGCCTAAAAAATGCCGGTGTTGATTTGCAAAGCTACAACTGTAATACCATCTTCGTTGATCCACCGCGCGCTGGTATGGATATCGATACTTGTAAGATGGTTCAAGGTTATGAGCGCATCATGTACATCTCTTGTAACCCAGAAACACTAAAAGAGAACCTAGATGTGCTGTGCGAAACCCATAATGTGACGCGATTTGCTCTGTTTGACCAGTTCCCTTACACCCACCACATGGAAGCAGGCGTGCTGCTAGAGCGCAAAACGTAACTACTCAAAACAAAAAACGTCAAAACAAAAAACGAGCCATTTGGCTCGTTTTTTTATCTCTGCGTTACTTAGAACTTAAGATTCTGCTTTTTCAGAAGATGGGGTTAAGAAACCTAACTTCTTCGCCACCCACACCAGTAAGCCTAGGGTGATAAAGATGGCTAACATGTTTGAGCCTGCGTCTGGGTGCTGAGCCTTGATAAAGGCAGAATGCCCAAAAGCACCAACAAAGAAACACGCTAGGCCAACTAGCGGAATGTCTTCAGATACAGGGTTGTTTAGGTATTCTTGATAAAGAGCTTGTACTGAGAGAACAAGCGCAATCAGTGGAAAAATAGAGAAAGAAACTTCGCTCATTGTCAGCCAAGACAACATTGCATCACCACACATACCCGCAACCAGTGCCAGTACGAGCGTTTTTTTCTCAGAACCACGATTAACTTGGTTTATTTCATTCGACATTAATCTATCCCACCTTTTAATCGGTTACGTTCACGTTCTTTGCGATACCAGAAAGCCCCTTTGGCTATCATTCGCAATTGCATTATTAGGCGCTCGGCAAGTTCATCCCGCTCATGCCCACCAAGATCCAACGCTTCCGCGCCAGAACTGAAAACTAAAGTGACTGACGCTTCCGCTTGAGTAAACGCTTCATCACGAGTCATACCTGTACTGATCAGGTATTCGGTCATCTCGGCTACAAAGTGCTGCATCTCTCTTGCAACCGCAGTACGAAATTCAAATGAAGTACCCGAGCGCTCACGTAATAATAGTCGGAACACGTTAGGGCTACTTTCAATAAACTCCATAAAAGTTTCAACCGATGTACGAATCACACTGCCCTCTTTGACAATGCGTTGGCGAGCTTGGCGCATCAACTGACGCAGCAACAAACCACCTTCATCTACCATGGTTAAACCTAGCTCATCCATATCTTTGAAGTGGCGATAAAATGAGGTAGGAGCAATGCCAGCTTCACGCGCAACTTCGCGTAAACTTAAGTTGGAGAAACTTCTATCGGCACTGAGTTGGCTGAACGCAGCATCAATCAAAGAACGACGTGTTTTCTCTTTCTGCTGTGCTCGGATTCCCATGGATTTCATATTCGTTTTCTACTTCGTACTTCGATGGTCATTAATATACAACGATTGACTTAAGGAGATAACCCAAAATCTCTCGCTTTAACGATCGAAAGGCAATTAAACCGAGTTCCGTTGATTTTTCAATCTTTTCGCTCTTAATTAGAGACATACGACATACCCTTTAATCTATTTGCTTGATTCTACGTGATCCCGCCGACTCTCCTAGTGTGCTTTTGGTGTGCGCTGCATCGGAATCAGTTAAAATCTCGCTACAGCAATGTTAAGACAATATAACAAGGAAGAAGCTATGGTGGAGAGTAACCACTTTGATGTAATCGTTATTGGTAGTGGCCCAGGTGGTGAAGGGGCAGCGATGGGATTAACCAAAGCAGGGCTAAATGTCGCCATTGTGGAAAAAGAGAGCAGCGTCGGTGGTGGTTGTACTCACTGGGGTACCATCCCTTCAAAGGCACTTCGCCACGCGGTTAGCCGTATTATCGAATTCAATAACAACCCTCTGTTCTGTCATAACAATACCAGCCTACATTCAACCTTCTCGAACATCCTTGGTCATGCCAAATCTGTCATCGATAAGCAGACTCGTCTACGCCAAGGATTTTATGACCGTAACCAATGCTCACTGATTTTTGGTGCGGCGCGTTTTATTGATAAGTACACCATTGCCGTTATGCAAAGTGATGGTACTGAAGAGACTTACAGCGCAGACCGTTTTGTCATTGCTACTGGTTCGCGCCCATATCAACCTGAAGGCGTTGACTTCACTCACGAACGTATCTACGACAGCGATTCGATCTTGAACCTTAAACATGACCCTCGACATATCATTATCTATGGTGCAGGGGTTATCGGTTGTGAATACGCTTCAATCTTCCGTGGCTTAGGGGTCAAAACAGACCTGATCAATACTCGTGACCGTCTACTGGCGTTCTTAGACAACGAGGTGTCAGATGCACTTTCCTACCACTTCTGGAACAGTGGTGTGGTGATTCGCAATGATGAAACGTTTGAGAAAATTGAAGGTACTGAAGATGGCGTAATTGTTCACCTAGAATCTGGCAAAAAAATGCGCGCCGACTGTATTCTTTACGCCAATGGCCGTACCGGTAACACAGATAAATTAAACCTAGCGGCTGTCGGCCTAGAAGCAGATTCGCGTGGCCAACTAAAAGTCGATGGTAACTATCAAACTGAAGTTGACCATGTCTACGCAGTTGGCGATGTGATTGGATACCCTAGCCTTGCAAGTGCCGCTTATGACCAAGGTCGATTTGTTGCTCAGGCAATTAACAAAGGTCAAGCTGAAGGCCATCTTATTGAAGATATTCCAACCGGCATCTACACCATTCCAGAAATTAGCTCAGTCGGTAAAACTGAACAAGAACTTACCGCAGCTAAAGTGCCTTACGAAGTCGGCCGTTCTTCATTTAAACACCTTGCTCGTGCACAGATTGCAGGCAAAGACATTGGCAGCTTGAAGATTCTATTCCACCGCGAAACCAAAGAGATTCTTGGTATTCACTGTTTCGGTGAGCGTGCTGCTGAGATCATTCACATCGGTCAGGCGATCATGGAACAAAAAGGCGAAGCGAATACCATCGAGTACTTCGTTAACACTACGTTCAACTACCCAACTATGGCGGAAGCCTACCGCGTTGCGGCATTGAATGGCTTAAATCGCCTGTTCTAGATATTGCCACAAACTAAAAAAGCCGCACTGAATAAAATGCGGCTTTTTTTTGTTGTCTGTAAGTGCATTAATGACTATGGCCTTGAGAGAGGTTAATCAGCACTACTCCAGCGGCAATCAGTAACATACCAACCCAGACTGTAGTATCGAGGTGCTGGCGATAAACAAAGGTCGAGATTAGGCTAACGGTGACAATCGCCAATCCAGCCCATAATGAATGGACAATACCTACCGGTAAATCCTTCATCGCTTGGCCTAAAAACAGAAAAGCAGCTAAGTGACCCGCAATGACCATTGCGGCAGGCAACGGCTTGGAAAGGCTAAATCCATCCGTTGCTTTGAGTGCAACGTGTGAAAGCGCTTCGGCCATCACGCCCATTAGTAAGAAAAACCAACTCATAATACGACTTCCTATTAATAATTTTACGCGGCAAGGGCTGTTTTTAGGCACAAAAAAGCCTGCACCGATTAAGCGCAGGCTTATCAATGAATTCGAGTTATTGATTTAAGTAAGCAGCGTGAAACTCTAGGTGCTCATCAATAAAGCTAGAGATGAAGTAGTAGCTGTGGTCGTAACCAGGTTGAATACGAACTTCCACGTCAGAGTCGTGCTCTTTTGCCGCCGCTTGAAGCATTTCAGGTTTCAGTTGCTCGACTAAGAAGTTATCGGCATCACCTTGGTCAACCAAAATAGGTAGTTTTGCTTCCGCTTGTTTAAGCAGTTCACTTGCGTCGTACTGCTTCCACGTTTCAAAGTCATTGCCCAAGTAAGCGTTAAATGCTTTTTGACCCCAAGGGCATTGCATTGGGTTGCTAATCGGGCTGAATGCAGAAATTGAGCGGTAACGCTGAGCATTTTTAAGACCGATGGTTAACGCGCCATGACCACCCATGCTATGACCAGAGATCGACTTAATACGCGATACCGGGAAGTTAGCTTCGATCAGTGCTGGCAACTCTTCTGTCACGTAGTCATACATATGGTAGTGGCGTGACCAAGGTTCTTGCGTCGCGTTAAGGTAGAAACCAGCACCTTGACCAAGATCGTAACCTTCATCATCAGCGACATCTTCACCCCTAGGGCTAGTGTCTGGTGCCACAATGGCAATGCCCAACTCTGCCGCTCGGCGGAAGGCGCCTGCTTTTTGCATGAAGTTTTCATCGGTACACGTTAAACCTGATAACCAATAAAGAACCGGTACTGGCTTGGTTTTCGATGCGTTTGGCGGTAAGAAGATCGCAAAGCGCATATTGCAGTTCAGCGTTACAGAGTCGTGTGTGTATTGTTTGTGCCAACCACCAGCAACTTTGGCTTGGCTAATATTTTCGATAGTCATTGAATAGGCTCCATAAAGCTGACGGTTCAATTAAAAGGCATTCACTTTGGTAAAAGCGTGCAGGTAAAGACACTCTTAACAAAGGGAATGTCACCACCTCCCGGGCGAAAGGTGGTGAAAAAGGTGTCTGGGTGAACAGACGGTCTCTTATCAACAGGACAGTGAGTCAATAAGAGACCTAAGTGAATTACTTATCCATGTGTAGGACAGTACGGATAGATTCACCTTTGTGCATTAGTTCGAATGCTTCGTTTACGTCATCTAGGCCCATTGTGTGAGTGATGAACTCTTGTAGCCCAAACTCACCTGCCATGTAACGGTTTACGATTTCTGGAAGTTCTGAACGGCCTTTAACACCACCGAAAGCAGAGCCACGCCATACACGACCAGTGACTAGTTGGAATGGACGAGTAGAGATCTCTTGACCTGCACCAGCAACACCGATGATTACAGACTCGCCCCAACCTTTGTGGCAACACTCAAGTGCTTGACGCATCACGTTTACGTTACCGATACATTCAAATGAGTAGTCAACACCACCGTCAGTCATCTCAACGATAACGTCTTGGATTGGCTTGTCGAATTTCATTGGGTTGATGCAATCAGTCGCACCAAGCTGTTTTGCTAGTTCGAATTTGCTTTCATTGATGTCTACACCGATGATGCGGCTAGCACCAGCCATACGAGCACCGATAATTGCAGAAAGACCAATGCCGCCTAGACCGAATACAGCAACTGTGTCGCCTTTTTCAACTTTAGCTGTGTTAAGAACCGCACCCATACCAGTCGTCACACCACAACCTAGAAGACAAACTTCTTCAAGTGGCGCTTCTTTGTTTACTTTCGCTAGTGAGATTTCTGGTAGGACCGTGTACTCAGAGAAAGTTGAACAACCCATGTAGTGGTAAATTGGCTCACCATTGATAGAGAAACGGCTTGTGCCATCTGGCATTAGGCCTTTACCTTGAGTTTCACGAACTGCCTGACATAGGTTAGTTTTACCAGACTTACAGAATTTACATTCGCCACATTCTGCTGTGTAAAGAGGGATAACGTGGTCACCAACTTCAACGCTAGTCACGCCTTCACCAACCATTTCAACAATACCGCCACCTTCATGACCTAAAATCGAAGGGAAGATACCTTCTGGATCGTCACCAGATAGTGTGAAAGCGTCAGTGTGACAAACACCAGTCGCTACGATACGAACAAGAACTTCACCTGCTTTAGGTAGTTCAACATCAACCGTTTCACGCTTTAGAGGTTCGCCAGCTGCCCAAGCAACCATTGCTTTTGATTGGATATGAGTTTGACCTGGTTTGAGTTCAAGTGTCATTGGATGTTTCCTTCAAATAGGTATTTAAGATGACGTAGTAAGCGTAGTAGACCTTTTGTCTTACTTCTGCGTCGTTTTGTTGGTTGTCATTTTAGGCATTTCACAAGAAATGATAATCCCATCAAATCGAAAATAATTTTTACAGATACGTAATAATAACCCCGATAAACAAAAAACCGAGCCTATAGCCCGGTTCATCATTCACAATCATCTATTAAACGAGGAACTCTCCTCTGTGCCACTGGCGAGTCAATATCAAGCCAAGTGTCACGCCTCGCATTGCCATAAAGCTCAGCATTGCCAACCATAGCGCATGGTTACCCCAGCCCATCGCAAAGTAAAAGATAATAAAGAAGGCGCAGGTAGAGAAAAACATACTGTTGCGCATCTCTTTGCCTTTAGTCGCGCCGACAAAAATGCCATCAAGCAGAAAGCACCACATGGAAATAAGTGGCATTGCCACTAGCCAAGGCAAGTAATTGAGTGCAATAGCGTGAACGCTTTCAATGTCTGTGATCAAGCTGATCAGGCTCGATCCCGCAAACGCAAAGGCGATAGTCAGTCCGATACAAATCACCAAACTCCAGAAGAAGGTACCAATCAATGATTGATTAAGCTGATTGCGATCCTTGGCACCAATCGCTTTACCCACCATCGCCTCCATCGCGTAGGCAAAACCATCCATGCCATAGGAGATCATCATCAAGAAGCTCATCAATACCGCATTGGCTGCAACAATCTCATCACCAAAGCTAGCCCCCTGGAAGGTCATAAAGGTAAAGGTCATTTGTAGGCATAGTGAGCGCAGAAAGATGTCGCGGTTAAGCTTTACAAATCGGCTGAGGCCATTGGTGGTATCTTTAATTAAGCCAAGTATTGGTGGCAAATTATCTTGATGCCACTTGCGCCATACACACCACAGACCAAAGCTCATCCCGGTATAGTCGGCAATGACGGAAGCCAGCGCCGCACCTTCTACTTTCCAACCAAAGCCAATCACAAACAGCACATCTAGCGCTATGTTGGTCACGTTGGCAATGATCACCATCCACATTGGCGCTTTGGCATTTTGTGTTCCAAGTAGCCAGCCAAGTAAAACAAAGTTGGCCAATGCCGCTGGCGCACTCCAAGCGCGAATTGAGAAATATTGCTCACCGTAGTGTTTTACCTTGTCACTGGCATCACTAAAGCTAAATACCCAGTCCGCGATTGCTTGGTGGAATAAGAGAAACAACCCAGCGAAGCCCAAAGCCATCGCCATCCCTTGAGTAAAGACCAGCCCTAATTGATGCTTGTTACTCGCGCCGTAAGATTGCGCCGCTAAACCCGTGGTCGACATACGTAAAAAGCCGAGTAACCAAAAGGTCACACTGATCATCGTGCTTCCCAGCGCCACACCACCAAGATACCAAGCGTGGTCAAGGTGACCGATCACCGCAGCATCAACCAAGCCCAACAGCGGAACCGTAATGTTAGAGAGAACCATAGGGATCGCGAGCAGTAGCACTTGTTTGTGCACATCGCGATTGGAGAGAGTCTGAAGTATTTGCACGTTGCCACTCTAATAAGGATTGAATGGCAAGTGTAACGGGATCACCAGCGAAGCTGAACCACTACTGGTGTTAAACGTTGTTTTAAGAAGTTCACTTTGTTAAGCCAGCGCTGCCAAAGCTTCCATCGTCCGCAGTTTTGCTCTAAAGGTTGATAGGTCTTTGCCCAGCGTGCCCATGGTAGATAACCTAGCATCGCCTCGCCCGGCGCGCTGTAGCCATGACCATAATGATCGGAACCAAGTTTCTGGCCTAGTTTGGTATGGGTAAGATCGCCCGCCAACACAATGCAGGCACGCGCACTATCAAAATGACAACCCAAAGCCTGAATGAACTTCGCTACCTGCTTTTCTGAACAATCGAGCAATGCATGCTCACATACGATCATCACCGGAGTTTTTTCTGGCACTGGTAGCTGCTCAAGCCAACTTGGATCATCAACGCTACCGCATACATGATGATAGCGTTCACTGTTGTGGAACAGTTTCTGGCGCCACAGTAGGTTTTCAGTGACGTCGAGTTCGAGCCAATGACAACGACCATTATCAACGCGGTAAAAACGGGTATCTAGTCCAGCACCAACATTAACGATCCAACCATCAGGGTTACGTTTAATAAAGTCGGAAACGTGCTGATCGCACAATTGGGTGAGAGTGGCGTGAAGGAGTTGCTTTTGGTCGATGTCACCAGAAAAACACTCTGGCGCCAATTGGCAACGCTGACACGCGCGGGCAGCGATAGGGTCATACACCAAGCCATTATCAACTAAACTTTCACGACTACGAAGCCATAAGGGTTTCAGTAAATTACTGGGTATTTGATAGCGATGTTTAGCTGATGTTTGATTGGCGGCCATTATCATCTTCCTTCTGTAGCCAGAAAGTAGATGATAATGAATATCAATTACAAAATCAACAAGTGAGAACTTATCTCAAACAGAGATTACATCCAATCTGTATTGCGAATAATACCAACCGCCAAACCTTCAATCGCTAGGTGCTGACTGGTCAAATCCACTTTAATTGGTGCAAACTCTTCGTTTTCTGCATGCAGTAATACCGTCGAGCCTTTACGCTCTAAACGCTTCACCGTTACGTCATCATCAACGCGTGCGACTACAACCTGTCCATCACGAACATCTTGTGTCTTATGCACGGCAAGTAGATCGCCATCCATAATACCGATGTCTTTCATACTCTCACCGTTAACACGTAGTAAGAAGTCCGCTTGTGGTTTAAACATCCCCGGATCGACTTGATAATGTGTTTCTACGTGCTCTTGAGCAAGGATCGGCTCACCTGCGGCTACTTGGCCAATCAATGGTAAACCTTCTTCATCGTTGGCAGCATCTTCTAACAAGATACGAATGCCACGAGAAGCACCAGGAATGATTTCAATCGCTTCTTTACGAGCAAGCGCTTTTAAATGTTCTTCAGCAGCATTTGCTGAACGGAAGCCGAGTTCACGTGCGATTTCAGCACGAGTTGGCGGCATACCAGTAGATTCAATTTTGTTTTTGATCAGGTCAAAAACTTGTTGTTGGCGGGGCGTTAACGGCTTCATAAGTCACCTGTCTTTTTATACAGTTAACTGTGAGTATATCCAGTAATTGGTTAAATGAAAAGCCAATTGATTGTTTTTTGGTGAGTTTAGAAAAATAGGATTTCTAACCAAGTGTAACCCGCCAATAACATGGTCACCATAACCGCTGCAGAGCCGATATCTTTGGCTCGTCCAGATAGCGGATGATGCTCCTCGCTAACCCGATCCACCACAGCTTCGATGGCACTATTAAACAACTCCGCGATTAATACCATCACCACTGTCACGATCAGCAGAATGCGCTCAAGCTGGCTGTCAGCAATAAAAAATGCAGCGGGAATCATCAGGGATGCGAGGATAATTTCTTCTTGAAAAGCAGGCTCATGTTTAAACGCGGCTTTTAATCCTTGGCATGAGTAGCGGGTGGCATTTCTCAGCCGTTTAAATCCATGTGTCGTTTTTGGCTTCAAGCTCTTTTCTCTATTTTATTTAACAAACAATTCATTTAGAACAAAGATTGATGTTTTCATAATCAATAATAAGTAAAAGGTTCGACCAGTTTCTGTTATCCTTGCCGGCTATAAAAATACCCGCTTGGGTGCATTCCCACTTCTATAGTTAGAGAAATGGAAATGCGCTTATGCAAAACATCTATTTCGAGGCTAAGAACCTTATGTCTTCTGGACGAATGTTATCGCGTTCCTTACTAAAACTGCCGATGTCAGTGTTAGTGAAAGGAACCACAATTCCTTCAAACCCTATTGAAGATCATAGCATTGATATAAACAAGCCTATTGTCTACGCTTTGCCATACCGCTCAGATGTCGACTTACTCGCTCTGCAAGCTCAGGTCATAAAATTAGGTCTACCTGATCCACTTGAAGCTGTGGAAATCAACGGTAAGCAATTTAACCGCTACGTTTTCACCTCTTCTCGCCAAACTGTCATGGCTAACGACCAAGACGTACCTAGCGACTCGATCACACAATTCTCTGATCTGCTAGAACTGCACAAATTCGATAGCGAGTTGGATGTTCAGGTCATTCCAACGACTGTTCTGTGGGGGCGTAAGCCGGGTAAAGAGTCACAGCAGAAGCCATATCTGCAATCATTAAATGGCCCACAAAAAGCTAAGGCTATGTTACTGGCAGGCCGTGACTGCCTAGTGCGTATTAGCCCAGTGGTGTCACTGCGTTACATGGCAGACTCACACGGCACCGATACTTCGATTGCTCATAAGTTGGCACGCGTTGCTCGTATTCACTTCTCACGTCAGAAGCTCGCCGCATCAGGCCCTAACTTGCCAAGTCGCCAAGCTTTGTTTGATCGCTTAATGCAATCAAAAGCGATTGAAAAAGCGATTGAAGATGAAGCGAAAGCGAAAAACATCCCAATTGAGAAAGCACGCAAAGAAGCGCAAGCGATCATGGATGAGATTGCCGCTGACTTCTCTTACTCACTGATTAAAAATGGTGAGCGTCTACTAGGTTGGCTGTGGAACCGTATCTATCAAGGCTTGAACATCACTAACGCTGCGACTGTGCGTAAACTGGCTCAAGATGGTCACGAAATTGTCTACGTACCTTGTCACCGTAGCCACATGGACTACTTGCTGCTTTCTTATGTTCTCTACCGAGAAGGCATGGTGCCACCGCATATCGCAGCGGGTATCAACCTCAATTTCTTCCCTGCTGGGCCTATCTTCCGCCGTGGTGGTGCGTTCTTTATCCGTCGTAGCTTTAAAGGCAACAAACTTTACTCGACGATCTTCCGTGAGTACCTAGCTGAGTTATTTGCTAAAGGTTATTCAGTGGAATATTTCAGTGAAGGTGGTCGTTCACGTACTGGTCGTTTGCTACAAGCGAAAACTGGCATGCTAGCGATGACGATTCAAGCGATGCTGCGTGGTCTTAACCGCCCAGTGACGCTAGTGCCTGTTTACATTGGCTATGAGCACGTGATGGAAGTCGCGACTTACGCCAAAGAGCTACGTGGTAAGCGCAAAGAAAAAGAGAACGCAAGTTTAGTACTGCGCACCATTCGTAAGTTACGTAACTTTGGTCAAGGCTACGTAAACTTCGGTGAGCCGATTCCACTGAACCAATACCTCAATGAGCAAGCGCCTGAGTGGACCAAAGATATCGACCCTATGGGCTCTAGCAAACCACAATGGTTAAACCCTGTGGTCAACGATCTTGCCACTAAGATGATGACGCACATTAATGACGCTGCAGCAACCAACGCGCTAACGCTATGTGCCACTGCACTACTTGCTTCTCGCCAACGCGCACTATCTCGTGACAGCTTAGTCAATCAGATCGACTGCTACCTTTCGATTCTGAAGAATGTCCCGTACTCATCGACTTATACCGTGCCGCAAGATGATGCTGAATCTTTGGTTAAGCATGCGGAGTCTCTGGATAAGTTCATGCTCGAAGCGGACAGCATGGGTGATATCGTCTCTCTCGATCGTAACCAATCGATTTTGATGACTTACTACCGTAACAACATCATTCACCTACTGGCACTGCCGTCGTTGATTGCTCAGATGCTTGTGCGTCACCAACAGCTATCACTGGCGCAGATCCAGCAGAATGTGGCGTTAGTTTACCCATTCTTGAAACAAGAACTGTTCTTGAGTGTTGAAGAAGAAAACTTAGCAGAGCTCACCGAAGCGTATATTGAAGAATTGGCTAGCCAAGGTTTAGTGACGATTAATAGTGAGCAGCAAGTGTCAATCAACACGGCTAACAGCCAAGTGCTTGTTCTGCTCGGTCGTACCATCACTGAAACTCTGCAGCGCTACTCAATTGCACTAAATCTGTTGGTAGCAAATCCTGAGCTGGGTAAATCTGACTTAGAACTTAAGAGCCAAGATATCGCTCAACGACTAGGTCGCCTGCACGGTATTAATGCGCCTGAGTTCTTCGACAAAGGGGTGTTCTCTGCCTTGTTTACCACGCTAAAACAGCAAGCTTATCTAGATGTTGATGGTAACTGTGACAGTGCTAAGAGTGAGCAGCTGGCTTCACTGCTCTACTCGATGCTCTATCCAGAAGTACGCTTAACGATTGAAGAGAGCATCTACCAAGCGGTAGAAGCTAAGCAAGCGTAAATAAGATTACTCGCTTTGAAACCTAAAAGGGCATCCAATGGATGCCCTTTTTTATTACCAGAATGCGATAAACAAACCTATGGTGACGATCATGCCGACATAGTTGTTATTGAGGAATGCTCTAAAGCATAAGTCACGCTCGCGATGACGAATCAAATGCTGCTGAAATACAAACAGCGCACCGACCATCAATAGGCTCCAATAATAGCTTGCGCCGAGCTGATACCAAGTACCCACAAACATCAACATGGCTAAAGTGATCAACTGCAAGACACCAATCACCATTTTGTCGAAGCGGCCAAACAGAATCGCGGTCGACTTAATCCCTATCTTAAGGTCATCATCTCGATCAACCATTGCATACTGAGTATCGTAAGCAATTGTCCATAAGGCATTAATAGCAAAGATAAACCACACCATCATCGGCACTTCGCCAGATTGCGCCGCCCAAGCCATTGGGATTGACCAGCTAAACGCCAGACCTAAAAAGAGCTGTGGTAGATGAGTAAAGCGCTTCATAAATGGATAGATAAAGGCCAACACTAGACCAACGAAAGAGAGCTGAATCGTCAGCGTATTCATGCTCAATACCAACACGAATGAGCTAATCGCGAGCATTAAAAATAGACCAATCGCTTCTTTCGAACTAACACGCCCTGACGGTAATGGGCGCTGCTTAGTGCGTTTAACGTGTCCATCAACCTTACGGTCAGCAAAGTCATTAATTACGCAGCCAGCGGCACGCATAAAAATAACCCCAAGCACAAATACCAGTAGGACTTTAAAATCCGGGATGCCCTGAGCAGAGATTATCAACGCCCATAATGTTGGCCAAAGCAATAGCAAGGTCCCGATAGGTTTGTCCATTCGCATTAACTGCCAATACGCGACAGCCTTGTCCGAGGTCATTAAATACTCTCCTGTGTATAGATGGGCGCGGTAGGTAAAAACAACTCAGCAACGAGCATCGGCTTATGGTTCATCCACAAACGAGAACGACGCGCGAGTAACACTTCGTCATTCACTTCGACAATACCAACCTGAAGGGCGTCTCGTTTAACATCATTAGCGCTAAAAACGGTGAGCCCTAACGGAATTTCACCTTGCTGAGCCAGATCGAATTCTTGGCCTTGCATTGAAGATTGAGGGATTAGGGTACGACCTAACACCCAAGCTTGACCGTCACCTTTAAGCACAACTTTACGCAGTAAACACGCCTCTTGTGCTAATAGGGAGATTTCTTGGTCGTTCAGCTTCTCTGCTTTGACAATTTTGTTATGGAGTAGATCTACATTCAAAGATTGGCAATAAGACTCTAATAAACGTGACAATGAGCCCTGTTCTAATAACCATTTTTTTGCACTTTGTGTAGGAAAGCTAAAATTATCAGGGTCTTGCCATTTAGTCTGGCGTAAAGCTGATAAATAAAGCGCAGTCGATTGATTCATACTAGTATTCAATAAGTAGCCTTATCATCGTACAATAAAGCTTCGATCTCTGATGTTAACCACTACTTCGAGTGCTTAACGCATTTTTATTACAAATATATGCTCCATTGTAACAAGACTCAGGCGATTCGAATATCGTGATTGGAAGAAAGAAAAGTTATAAATATGATTAAACGTTACCTAGCCCAAATATTTTGCCTCTTGAGCCTTGTTATTAGTTTACCGACTTTTGCAGAAGAAGAGTCAGCACCTCAGTTAGCCTATTTTACCCTTGAGCCCGATTTAACCACCAACTTCTACACCAAAGGTAAAAAGCTTGGCTACATTCAAGTGCGCATCGACATCATGGTGGCCAGTGAAGCCGATTTACAAATCATCGAGCTACACCAACCTTTGATTCGTGATGCCGTAATTGAACTGTTAGGCAAACAGTCAGAAGATACCATTACTTCATTAGCTGGGCGTGAAGACTTGCGTAAGACACTAGTGAGTCAACTCAATGAAACCTTATTGCCAGAAACCGGTAAAACCATCATTGCTGACTTACTGTTTACCAAGTACCTATACCAGTAATTCAAGTAAACTTGTGATACAAAAAAAGCGGCGCTCAACGCCGCTTTTTTTGTTAGCTACTGTTTGGCATTGGCTCGACTAGCATCGACCAAGCCAAATACCACCCCAGATAACAAACCGACCAAATGGGCAGTATTGGCGATGGCCATAAACGGCTGCATAAAGCCCAGCACCAACCACACCAACATAAAGCCAATAATAGGTTTAGGCATACTCAGACCGACTTGCGGCGCTTTGTATCCTAGCATCCATAAGTAACCAACCAAGGCGTAAACCACACCGGATAAGCCACCAAAGTTAGCCCCTTCGACCCAGTATTGTCCAGCGCCCGACAATGCCGCCGAAACCAGAAACAGTTGAATCAGCTTTGTCGAACCTAACCTTTGCTCGATATCGCCACCTAACTGCCACCACCACAGTAAGTTAAAGGCGATATGCATAACCGAGAAATGCAATAAAGCGTGACCGAACCAGCGCCACAGTTGCCACTCTTGACCTGCGAGAGCTGGAAAGTGTAACGCCTGAAAAATGGCATTGCCCATACCTAACTGCTGCAAGACAAAGATCACCGTACACACCAGCATCACCAATAAGGTCATCGGCCCTGCTTTAGCTTTGATCATCGCCAACATACTTGGCGAATTGTAGCTAAAGTGACTCTTGCGCGACTCCGCCATATCCCAAGAGGCAGCCTGATATTTTCTGGCATTAGGGTTGGCAAGGAAATGATCGAGCTCGGCTTGAGCCTCAACTTGGTGTTGGCCGTCCGTTAGCCATAATGCGAATTGCCCTTCTCCCTCAGGCATCATCTGAATATCAATCTGACGTGAGGCCATATAATCGATAAAGGCCTGCGCCATACGCGGATTATTGAGAGAGATGAGTCTATGCATAAAGTTATCCTAAATTGGATTGCGTCGGTAATTGAGCTCTTTGCCAGGCTTCAAAGCCACCATCAACACTATACACCTGCTCAAAGCCTTGGTTAACCAAATACTGAGCGGCACCTTGACTACTGACACCGTGGTAACACATCACCAATACTGGCTGTTCAAACTCCACTTCATCCATAAAAGCAACCATAGTGTCGTTGGTGAGATGAAAAGCATCTTTAGCGTGAGCAACGGCAAAAGATTGTGGGTCACGGATGTCGACCATCGTTGCGTCGCCTTGCTCCAACAAGCGCTGTGCGCCATCAACATCAATATGTTTAAACTGGTCCATCAACTTTCTCTTTTCTGCTTTAATTATCGACCGTCATTGTAACCTATCCAGTGATTAACAAGTACACGGAGTGTGTAAGGTTATCCACTAGCGATCATATTTCGACCATCTGTGGATAAAACTGTGGATTGCGTTGATAAAGTGCCTATTTGATCATAGATCCACAATATATAGTGATGATCCTTATTTGGATGTGTGTAAGCAAGAAACTATCCCCACCAACAACTTGCCTCTAATGCCTTTATTCACCCTGCTTTCTGACAGATAGCAAAGAAATTTACCACAGAGTTACCCACAGGCAATTACCTCAAGATTAGATCCCGTTATCGCGTTTAAATTCCGTTTATGATCGGCAATAAAAAAGCCGAGATCGTAGGATCTCGGCTTCTTAAAAATTAAGGGGGGGAGAGATTAAAACTCGCCAACCGCCGCTTTAAGCTTTTTCATCGCATTCTTTTCAAGCTGACGAATACGCTCAGCAGATACGCTGTAGGTTTCTGCAAGCTCTTGCAGGGTAGATTTGTTGTCATCTAACCAACGAGAACGAACAATGTGCTGACTGCGATCATCTAGGCTCTTAAGCGCTAAGCTCAAACGATTATTAGTGTGAGCTTCCCAGTTTGATGCTTCAACATGATCGGCAACGTCTGACGCTTTGTCTTCTAGGTAGACCATAGGTGCAGTGTACGAGGTACCTGTATCATCATCGTCAGTCGGCATCTCAAACGTTGCGTCTTGCGCAGCCAGTCGAGATTCCATTTCACGCACTTCTGATGGCTCTACGCCAAGCTCACGAGCAACGGTTTCTACCTCACCGTTATTGAACCAACCTAGACGTTTTTTCGACTTACGTAGGTTAAAGAACAATTTACGCTGTGCTTTCGTCGTTGCGATTTTCACAATGCGCCAGTTACGTAGCACATACTCGTGAATTTCAGCTTTAATCCAGTGCACTGCGAAAGAGACCAGACGAACACCCACTTCTGGGTTAAAGCGTTTTACCGCTTTCATCAGGCCAATGTTACCTTCTTGAACAAGGTCAGCCATTGGTAGGCCGTAACCTGAATAACCGCGAGCAACATGCACAACAAAGCGCAGGTGCGAAAGGATCAATCCTTTTGCCGCCTCGATTTCGCCGTCGTAATGCAGTCTCTCTGCTAAATCACGCTCCTCTTCAGGAGTTAGCATTGGGTAGCTGTTTACCGAGCGAATGTAGCTATCTAAGCTATCTTGGGTTACAGCTGCCATTGGGTATGCTTGACTTGTCATTCAGTTCCTCATCAATCTCTGATCTGGAGTATTTTTAACCCATCAATCTTGAACCTAAAATGAACAGGTTTCAAGCAGGGGAAAGTTATTATGCATAAACAAACTGTCTATACAAGATAAAAGTACACGGTAGCGTGTACTTTTATCAATAGTATGACAGCGTCATAATAAACAGGTTCAATTTAAACTGGTTCTATTTCTTTTAGATGACGCTGAGCAGAAACCTTCGCCGCAAGGCAACCTAAGAAGGTGCCTAACATCACTAGGAGCAAGGACTCATCCCAGCTCAAACCGACCAGTCTGAAGCGACTATCATACAGTAGCGCCAATTGCTCAACACTGTTGTTGAGTATAATTGTGATAACCGCTGTTAAAATCCAAGCAATTGTTGCACCGAGTAATCCAAACCACATACCGGAGTAGAGATACGGACGTAAGATGTAGCTGTTGGTGGCACCAATTAGCTTCATGGTTTGGATTTCGTCTTTGTTCGCCAGTACATTAAAACGCAAAGTGTTACCGACAATCAAGAATACCGAGCCCAACATAAGAACAGATAGGGTAACGACGATACCGCCAACAAGGTTCTTAATCGCATCCAAGCGTGTCAGCCAATCCTCATCGAGACGTACGTCAGTAATGCCTTCTTCTTTCGCAACACGTGCGGCTAACTTCTTGATCGATTCCTTATCTTCCATACTTGGCGTAATCACTAATACGCCAGGCAGCGCGTAATCATCCAGCATGGTCAGCGCGCGCTCAAAACCTGAGTATTGGCTGAGGTCATCTAAACCTTGCTGCGGAGAGACGTACTCCACTTTCGCCACATCCGACGCACTCTCTAGTTGGTCTTTCAATACCATCACGCGCGCTTCGGGCGTTTGTTCTTTTAAGTAAGCACTCACTTGCGAAGGGCTAGTAACATCACTAGACGCTTCTGAAATGTTCTTACCGAGTAAGTAGAGCGCCGAAGGCATCGCTAACGCCATTGAAATAACGGCTAAGGTGAGAATATTCCCCATCGGGCGCAGCCAAAGCTCACCTAATGAGGCCTTAGCTTGCTTGAAGTGTACGGTGAAGAAACTGTCGCGCTTAACGCGATTCTTGGCACGGTTTGAATTACTCGCTTTTTTACGAGGATTAATGGCCATAGTCTTCGACCTCGCTCAAGAAACCTTGGTTTAACTCTAAATGACGGTATTGTGGGCGAGTATTCACTAACCCCAGATCGTGAGTAGCCAATAGGATGGTCACGCCAGCGCGGTTAAACTCTTCAAATAGCTTTAACACGCGATTTGATAAGTCTGGGTCGAGGTTACCTGTTGGCTCATCAGCCAATAATAGCGTTGGTCGATTCACAACCGCACGCGCAATCCCAACGCGCTGCTGCTCACCACCCGACAATTGACTCGGTAAGCACTTGGCTTTATCGAGTAAACCCGTTTTATCTAATGCCGCAGAAACACGACGTTTAATCTCGTTTTCCGCAATTGACTCAATACGCATAGGTAAAGCGACGTTATCAAACACGCTTCTATCCATCAGTAGTCGGTGGTCTTGGAAAACAATCCCGATATTGCGACGTAAGAAAGGAATATCCTTACCTGGGATACGAGTGATGTCGTGGTCATTGAAACTGATTTTTCCATCAGTTGGGCGCTCAATGGCACATATCAACTTTAGCAGCGTACTCTTACCGGCACCCGAATGGCCACCGAGAAAGGCCATTTCACCTCGACGGAGATGAAAGTCGACCTTCTGTAAAGCTTGTCGACCACCGCGATAGGCTTTACTCACTTGCTGAAATTTTATCACTCGAAATCCCTCTTAACTGAGTTTCTTCAATTGCTTGTTAGATAGATGACTGAATTAGTCTTCTCGACTGAATAGTGCGTCGATAAATTCTTGTGTCTCAAATGGACGTAGATCATCAATACCTTCGCCGACACCGATGTAACGGATAGGGATTTGGAATTGATCAGCTAACGCAAAGATCACACCACCTTTCGCAGTGCCATCGAGCTTAGTTAGCGTGATACCAGTTAGAGGCGCAACATCGCTAAACAGTTTTGCTTGGCTAATCGCATTCTGACCAGTACCCGCATCGAGCGTTAACATGATTTCATGCGGAGCAGAACCGTCGACTTTTTGCATTACGCGGACGATCTTACGCAGCTCTTCCATTAGGTTCGCTTTGTTCTGTAGACGACCGGCTGTATCAGCGATCACGACATCAACACCTTTGGCTTTCGCAGATTCAATCGCATCGTAGATAACTGAGGCGCTGTCCGCACCGGTATGTTGAGCCACAACTGGCACGTTGTTACGCTCGCCCCATACTTGCAGCTGCTCTACCGCTGCAGCGCGGAATGTATCACCTGCTGCCAGCATCACTGACTTACCTTCAGCTTGGAATTGCTTCGCCAGCTTACCGATAGTGGTCGTTTTACCTACGCCGTTTACACCCACCATCAAAATAACGTAAGGCGTTTTGCTGCTATCAACTTCAAGTGGCTTTTCAACGTTAGACAGAATCTCAGCCATCTCTTCTTTGAGCAGACCGTATAACGCTTCGCCATCTTTCAGATCCTGACGAGACGCTTTATCTGTCAGGTTATCAATGATTTTTAGCGTGGTATCCATGCCCACATCAGCGATGAGTAGCTGTTCTTCAAGTTCTTCGAATAGCTCGTCATCGATCTGTTTGCCTTTAAACAAACCAAAGAAGCCAGCACCAATGTTGGCTTTAGTGCGCGCTAGGCTGCGTTTAAGACGAGCAAAAAAGCTTTCTGTTGGTTTTTCTTGCTCAGCAACACGAGGCTCTGCTGGCGCAGCAGCTTCTACCGCTTCTTCAACTTCAACAACCGCTTCTGCTTCTGCTTCTGCTTCTGCTTCTGCTTCTGCTTCTGCTTCTGCTTGCTGAGTTTTAGTTTGTTCTACTTGCTCGTCAACAGTTTCAAGCTGCTGTTGCTCAAGTTCTTCAGCAGCTTGTTGTGTTTCTTCAACGGGTTGTTTTGCTTGTTCTTCATCACCAAAACCAAGCCAAGAGAGTAAACCGCGCTTCTTTTTTTCCGTCATCTGGGGCTATCCTAGATCGTCTTAATTAAATCAGACTCTTTTCTGGGGGCTATTATCGCCACTCAGAAAAGACAAATGACAACAAAGTGAAAAGTTTTCACTGATAAAGCGATGGTATACACTTTGTTATCAACAAATTTGGGCTGTATGTTAGCGCTCAACAGCAGAGCGACTGGCTATAGTATCACTTTATTAGCGGTCAAAAAATCTATGGTAAGACGTCGCCAGCAAAACACATCACAAAAAAAGCCATCGGCGGGCTTTGTTCGTATTATTAGCGGCTTATGGAGAGGAAGAAAACTCCCTGTTCACGACGCAGAAGGTCTTAGACCGACAACCGATCGCGTAAAAGAAACGCTATTTAACTGGATAGCGCAAGACGTGCCACGTGCAAAGTGTCTTGATCTTTTTGCCGGTTCTGGAGGCTTAGGCTTTGAAGCCGCTTCTCGTCAAGCCGAAATGGTGACGCTAATTGAGCTAAACCCACAGGCTTTCAAGCAATTACAAACGAATATTGCTTCATTAAAAGGCGATAATTTACAAGCGGTCAACAGCGATGCGCTCAGCTACTTGAAGCAGCCTGGAACACCTCATCATGTCGTTTTCATCGATCCCCCTTTCCGTAAAGGGTTGCTTGATGAAACTGTCGCTTTGCTGGAAAGTAATGGCTGGCTAGCGGACGACGCTATGATTTATATTGAAACAGAAAAAGAGTTGGCTTTGGAAGGCATTCCGGCACACTGGCACCTACACAGAGAAAAAACCGCAGGACAAGTCTGCTACCGACTGTTTGAACGACAACAAGACTAAATAGGACGTCGATATGAAAGCGTTATTGTTACTCGCAAAAGCCGCGATTGGCTTTGTGTGGTTTATTTTGATTTTTAATATCTTTCACCCTTTCCCTGGGAATTCTGCGATTGCGCTCTATATCATGACCGCATTCCTGTTCATCATGCATGGTCTACAGATGCTGATCTTCATCGGTGCATTTGGTGACAAGATCAGTATGAGCCGCTGGGAAAAATGGTCGATTCTAATTTTTGGTATCTTTGCTCTGCTCGATATCCGACGCAAACATATGATGTAAACAAACGCCGCTCAAATGAGCGGCGTTTTTGTTTTTAACCTAAGTACCCTTTGACCCCATCAAGGAACATCTGGGTAGAGATCATAATCAGCAATAAACCCATCAGCCTTTCAACTGCCTTTAAACCTCTTTCACCCAAAATGCGGTGGAAGAAGTTATAGAACATCAAGATAAAGAAAGTCGCGCCCCATGCCAGCATCACCGCGCCAGATAGCTCAAGCAACTTATCTGGGTGTTGACTAGAAAGCAGCAAAATCGACGCAATGACCGAAGGACCAGCAATCATAGGAATAGCCATCGGCACAAAGAATGGTTCTTCACCCGCCGCTAAGCCAACAATGCTACCGCCACTTGGGAATATCATTTTAATCGCGATAATGAACAGGATGATACCGCCTGAAATGCTCAAGGTTTCCGGTTGAACATGGAGGAAGTTTAAGATGCTTTTACCCGCAAAAAGGAATAACAACAAAATGCCGAGGGCAAAGCAAAGTTCACGTACCAGTACGATACGACGGCGCTTAGGATCTAAGTGCTTTAATATCGATAGGACGATAGGTAGGTTGCCGAGCGGATCCATGATAAGAAAGATCATGGTCGCGGCAGAAAGAATGTCCATGAATTAAGCCTCCAAAATGTTATAAATCAAGCGCACAAAAAAGTCGGCGAAGTATAACAATCTCATGTTGTGATTTGGAGGCACAAGCGCAATTAATCTCAATCACTTAGAGATTAATGACAGTTTCAATTAGTGACTGCAGACTCGCTCTGCATTGATCTGCCAAATCCCTTCTTGAACAATCACTTTTTCACGTTCAATAAAGAACTCTAATAGCTTATCTAGCGTGAAGCCATTGCATTTACAGGTTCTAAAACGCACTTGCTCACCAAACGTTTCGTTCACCACTGATTCCAATTCTGATTTGGACATTGGGCGTTCTCTCAATAAGTTTAGAACGTTGTGAGCATGAATTTCAGTCGACATAATGTTTCCTCAACACGGTTTGATGTGCTGAGGATAACCAATCAGAGAGTTTTTTCTTTGATTTTAAATAACCAGAGAAGCGGTAATCAGGCTATGAGCGAGCAGATAGCTGCCAGAGATAAGGTAACGTCCTTGGTACAGCGGGTGCTTATAGTCATGAATGGCAAGTAACACGGCTGATAGCGTTAAGGTAACAGAACCGATAAAACCAACCGCACTCGCGCCCCCACCATGAATTAACCACACCTCTCCGGCCGCCCAGTTCAATTGCAGCAACACAATCCCCATCATCACAACTGGGAATATCAACTGATCAATCTTAGGCAGCAACAAGAAAAAACTCACCACACCGATACCAAGCAGTAACGCAGGCAACCAAAGCACCATGTCACCTGACAGTTTGAACCAAAAGGATGCGCTATAACAAAGTTGAGCTGCTATAAAACCTGCAAAGCTCAACCTAAGGTGTTTCTTAACAAGGTAGAGTCCATCAGCCACCATTGAGATCGCCAGTCCTAGCGATACCCACCAAGTCGCAGCGCTCATTGACGCACTGTGACTCCAAAGCATCACTAACAGCATAAGCAGCGACATTGTTTTAAACATCACTGCCTGCTTAACATGATTATTTTCATTGGCGGAAATACTGATATACCCAGAAAGGGCAACCGATAGCCAGCTCCACATTCGAACACCTCAATAAAAATGAGCTGCTAGTGTAGGCAGACCGACCTAGATGTCTAGCCACAGAAAGCAAAACTTGGATCTTGATATGACTTATCTGTTTCTCTTCGACCCAAATTAAACAGTACAGGACCCCATTAGCAACCTGGAGACAAACTGATAATACTCGACAATTTTATTTAATTGTCTCGATTACAAATATCAAGCTCTCAAAAATGGCATACCAATAAAAAACAAACATGAACAACACTTTAAAATCAATAACTTAAACAATATATGATACCAAATCGCATTTGAAAAGTAGAAATTTCCATTAAATTAACCTGACAATCTAGTGACAATTGAATGCCACTGTCATAAAAACATCAGAAACAGAAAACACTTTCAACGTAAAATAAACTGAAAAGTGACTAGCGAAAACCAAGCAGGCAAAAACAAAACAAAACTGTCATTAACAATATAAAAACACCAAGAAAAAACATAAAAATCAAAAACTTAAAAAATAAACAGACATAAAATAGATTAAGTAATAAACAAGTCCTATTTTTATAAACCACAGACAAACCCTGCAATTTCGCACCATTCAACCAAGAAAAGTTATACTTTTGGAGCTTAGACAATAAAATACTTGATCAAACCACCAAAATACTGCTATTCTAAAAAACATAGAATCAAACATCACATTAAAGGAGCAGTGCTATGATTTCTTCTTCACAAAAACAAGGACTTGTAATGATCGCAGTAGTCGTAGGCCTAATGACACTGCCGATGATGTACTAAGTCAAATTTAAAAACAAAAAGGGACGCAGATGCGTCCCTTTTTGTTTCAATCAACATTTCTTATGGCATTTTTGATTTAATTATCAGCGACATGTCTAGTTTTGACACAATCACTAAAACCACTAATTTTAAGCTTTAGGCTATAAATGCTTAGATAACACATCCCAATGAGCATAATAGAACAGAAGTGCTGCGACAGTAATTAGCGTCATCAGCGTAATTGCAGCTCGCCAGACAAAACGACTACTTCTCGGCGTAAGCTCTTTTTCACATTCATCACACGTGGTTAAGAAATCTTTGCGACTATCTAGCTTAAAATCTTCTTCATGCACGACTTTGTTGCGAATCGTCGCAATGTATCTCAGCTTGCCGATCACATCATGAGGAAGCCGTTCTTCACAGCTCGTAATGAGCTGATGCAATCCTCTGCCATCAGCGTGATATTGAGTACGGAGAAGCTTCTCGATACGACGAGTGCGTGTAACCACTTTTTCGATATCAGACATAGTTTTCCTCCATTGCTACTAAGTTTAGCGGCATTTGCTCCATCTACTACCTACTCTCCCATTTTTTATCTAACTTGCAAGAAAATTTGTGCTGTAGAATCAATACTTAAACCCTCATCCCAACTTTTTCCTACTTGCATTGATGTGACATGGCTCGAATAGTTTTTTGCACTTGAGTATTTTATCTTTATAGCAAGACTCATACCCAGAATAGAGTCTAAAATCTCGCTATCATTAAGCTAAACCCATTAGAGGCCGTGAAACATGCCTGTAACGCTATTCATTACCGTTGTTATTTTTGCCCTTGCTAGCGGCTGGGCGTTTGTCCACTTCTATCGCAAGCACATCCAAGGTGAAGACGCGCCCGAACAAACCGCAGATGTCACCGTATTAGACAAACAATCTATCGATATAGAGAACACCCAACCTGGCCAAGAGGACCAGGAATACTGGATTTACGTGCAAAAAGGTCGCTTAGGCCCTAAACGCGAATTCCAAGTTGGCGTGCACTATTTCCATGCCCTCAATCCGGGCGATCAAGGTACACTTACTTATCAGGGAGATAAGTTTCTCCACTTCGCACTCAAACGTTAAGGCAGTAGCCAACGGGTTTTAGCGGATTTAGACAACCACCAGCTCATCATTAACGCGCCGCTGCCACTTAACACAATCCATAGCGGGATAACCCAAGCTGGGTGTCCCTGATACCAGCCAAACTCTTTCATCGGCCACAAGAAAATTGGGTGTAGGATATAAATCCCTAGGCTGTGCTGGCTGATAAAACCAATCACCTTATTGGCTTGCTCTGATAAGCCTTCACCAAAGTAGCGGCACAGCATAAAGATCATGCTCGCCGCTAGAATCACATTAAGTGTCTTGTACGACAACCAGCGTCCGACCGTATACTCCCCAGCGAGCTGGCTGTTATGAATCACCATGTACGCTGTCGTCGCTAATGCTGCTGCCCCTAGTAAGGTAAACAGCGCAACATAGCCTCTCGACAAGGGCACTCGTTGATAAAGCAGATAACCCAATGGCAGGTAGCCACTGTACAGCCAAAGTTGATGACTCCACGGCCCATCGATTTTGAGTAAGTACATCAGCGATGTCGTAAGCCATACCGCGACAAAACCATATAGAGCACTTGCGCCATAACGCTTAACCACCAGCTGGAAAAACGGGATCACAAAATAGAGTGGAATAAAGTAGTAGAAGAACCCAAGGTGGTAATAGGTCGCGTGTGATGGACTATCAGCCAGCACTTGCTGGGTCACTGAAACGTCATAGCCGCTGCTTGTTAGGCCAGAAAGCAGAGCGTAGAACAGCGACCAGAGGAGAAACGGTACTAGCACCTTGCCCAAACGCCGTTTGACATAATACTTGGCATCAAATGGCCGACTATCGCTCAACATCAAGGCGCCAGTAATCAGAATAAACACCGGAACGGCCCAGCGAGTAACGCTATTGACCCCCACCGCGGTCGCCCATTCACCGAAAGGGATTACACCAAACTCGTGTCGATACGGCGCAAGCACATGAATTGCAATTACCGCCACTGCAGCCACGCAGCGTAGTAAATCAAAAAACAAAACCCTTTCTCTCATACTGCCACCTTAGAAAAATAACTTCTTGAATATAGCAATAAAAAAGCTGACCGCATTAGTAATTCGGTCAGCTTTTAGTCAATAAACATTAAGACTAGTTAGGCGATTGCGGTCTGTTTCACTTTAGGTAGCTTGAGTGAGATCAGTGTTGTTAAAGCGAGGAAGAGGAACGATACCCACAAACATGCCGATAAACCTGCCATTTGGAATACTAAGCCAGATAGAATCGTACCGATCAGACGACCCATTGCATTCGCCATGTAATAAAAGCCAACATCTAAAGAGACCCCATCGCCTTTGGCATAGCTGACGATTAGATACGAATGGAGTGATGAGTTGACCGCAAAAATAGCGCCAAACACCATCAAACCGCCGATAATCACCAATTCAGGCTGCCAACCAATTTGTACCGCATAAGCAATAGCTGCGGTCACTACTGCCAGCAATGCCGCCCACACCAAGGCTGCATGACCATCTGGCACTTTACCTTGCGCTTTACCGGTAATTTTAGGCGCAACACCCTGCACCACACCGTAAGCAATCGTCCACGCGGCGAGGAAACCGCCGACCCAAGCATGATCCCAACCAAATACACTGCCAAGATAAATAGGCAGAGCAATGACAAACCACACATCGCGGGCGCCAAATAGGAACATACGCGCTGCAGAAAGGATATTTATCGGCTGAGACTTTGAAAATAGCTGGCTAAACTTAGGCTTAGTTTTCGCTTTGCCCATATCCGCTTCAAGGCTGATAACGCTACCAATAAACACCAACGTTAACACCGCTGCCATAGCCAATACCGCATATTTAAAGCCGATTAGCGACAGTAGTAAGCCACCAACAAAGAACCCCGCCCCTTTCAGGGCATTCTTCGAACCGGTCAAGATAGCAATCCACTTATACAGGGCGCCTTGCTGATCATCAGGAACTAAGGTTTTAATCGCACTCTTGGCACTCATCTTATTCAGGTCTTTGGCGATGCCTGACAGAGCCTGAGCTGCCATCACCCAAGGAATGGTTAACATTGCACTTGGTACGGCAAGCATACTGAGCGCAACGATCTGCATCCCCAAGCCCAAATTCATGGTTTTATTAAGACCTAAACGAGCACCTAGCCAACCACCAATAAGGTTTGTCACAACACCAAAGAATTCGTAAAAAAGGAACAGTGAAGCGATCTCAAGTGAACTGTAGCCTAAGTCATAAAAGTACAGCACCACCAGCATTCGCAGGGCGCCGTCGGTCACAGTGAAGTTCCAGTAATTGAAAGTCACCAGCATGTATTGGCGAACGCTTTTACTTAGGTTTGACAACATAACATCCTACCGATTGAGTGGAAGAATTCAGTTTGAGAGGAGATAGTAGAGCTTTTGGATCATGATGATCTAAAAGCTCTAATCGCTGAACAAGGGATTACTTTTGCGCTACCGCGTTGATGTAATCGACTTGAATTGGTTTAGTAAAAGCACCAGGGCGCAGCGCCTGGACTTCTTGAACAATCTTGTCCAAATCCCAACCTTTTTCCAGCAGCAGATGAGCAGCAAATAATCCTGTACGACCAGAGCCACCCATGCAGTGCATCGCAACCTTGCCACCGTTATTCACAATCTTGTGTAACTCAGGGCTTGCCGCTTGCCACTTGGCAGCAAACTCAGCACCCGGTGCGCAATCATCTTCGATTTCGATTTGGAACCACTGCATACCCAGGGCACGTGTTTTCTCGCCAAGTTCTGCCACGTCTTTGCTTGCAAGCTCTGCATCATCAAGCGCAGTCACGATAGCTTCAACACCTTGCTCTTTAAGCTGCGCTAGCGATGAGTCTAGATCCGCCTCTTTCGTGCCTGGGCACGGAGTAAGTACTAACGCACCAGCATCTAAATTAAGTTGCCATGTTGGATGTGTCATTGTGTCTTCTCCAGATTCTTATTAAGCAAGGCCAACGGTACGAACTAGCTCAGCCGTACGTGTTGCGTAACCCATTTCGTTATCATACCAAGCGTAGATCTTAACCATACGCTTACCCACCAGCATGGTTGATAGCGCATCTACAATCGTCGAGCGTTGATCACCTTTGTAATCGATAGAAACTAATGGACGCTCTTCAAAGCCAAGGATGCCTTTCAGTTCATTCTCAGACGCTTCTTTCAGCATCGCGTTCACTTCTTCTGCTGTGGTGTCTTGCTTCACTTCGAAGATAATGTCTGTTAAAGAAGCGTTCGCTAGTGGTACACGAACCGCGTGGCCATTGATGCGGTTTTCTAGCTCTGGGAAGATCTCAACAATCGCCTTAGCACTACCTGTTGTCGTTGGGATTAGGCTCATGCCACATGCACGTGCACGGCGTAAGTCTTTATGCGGCGCATCTAGAATAGTTTGTGTGTTGGTTAGATCGTGAATCGTCGTGAATGACGCGTTCTCAATACCCAACTTCTCGTTGATCACTTTAACCACAGGTGCAATACAGTTTGTTGTACAAGACGCCGCCGTTACGATTTTGTGCACTGCAGGGTCAAAGATATGGTCATTGACACCGACAACGATGTTCGCGATACCTTCTTCTTTTACTGGTGCTGATACCACAACACGCTTTACGCCCTGCTCTAAGTATTTGTTTAGGAAAGATGTCTTACGATGAACACCCGTCGCTTCAATCACCACATCACAGCCAGACCAATCAATCGCATCAATATCGCGCTCTTGAGTAGTTTTGATGCGTTGACCGTTGATGATCATCTCATCGCCTTCAACAGACACTTCGTGATTCCAACGACCCTGAACTGAATCAAACTCAAGAAGGTGAGCCAGTGTTGCTGTATCGCCAGCAACATCGTTAATTTGAACAAACTCTAGCTCTTGCCAATCGAAAGCGGCGCGAAGTGCTAGACGGCCGATACGGCCAAAACCATTAATACCTACTTTAACTGTCATCGTATATTCTCTCAGTTAGTGGTGAATCTAAAAAAATTAATCAAACGCAACATTGAGGGCGTGAAGTCATCGCTTCTAAGCGCTCAATATCTTGTTGGTATTCAGTTTTCAAACAGTTAGATGCGATAAGGTCATCGATTAACTTTAGCATCCAACCAGGTAAATCTTTTGAAAGGCGGTAAAACACCCATTGTCCTTGGCGAACATCAGTCAGAATTCCACTCGAGCGTAACTGTGCGAGATGGCGAGAAACCTTTGGCTGACTTTCTTGCAGTGCTTCAGTCAACTCACCAACAGATAAACACTCTTGGCGAACAACCATCATCAAACAGCGTACACGTGTCTCATCGGACAATAATTTAAAAAACTGGTGAGGAAGCATGATTAATATACTCATATCTGGATATGCATATATCCTAGAACAAAGAACACATACGTCAAGCCATATATGCTAATTGTCATAAAAGTTTCATTTAGAGAAAAAAGACAGGTTAGATGATGGTATTAAGCTCTTGGCTCCAGCGCTGAGCCTGTGAAATACGCGGCATAACATCATTGACTGACACATTGAGCTGCTGGCAAGCCGCCTCTACACCGAGCCAATCAGCTTTTTCGTAGCACTCTTCAAGCTGAAGTAACAATCCGTATGGACCTTCCCGATTGAGCAAAGCCTGTTTAATCCCTGAACATAGCGGCAATTGCTCTACTAATTCTTGGAGTGATACATCAAGCAAAGCATCAAGCAGTGAAAAAAGGCCAATCAGAAACGCCTGCTCGCGGAACTGGCTGAAAGGATTATCGTGCGCCATTAACATGAAGAACTGCGCACGTTGCAATGACAAGGTGTAAAGCTCTTTAGGTTTATTCACTGCGACAAACGAAGCAACTGCAAGTGAAACAAACATCTTCAGTTTGTCTTGGCCCAAGTAGACCAGAGCTTGTCTAAAAGAGGAAATCGGCACTTCGATGCGATCCGACATCGTATTGACAAAGCGCAGCAGCTTATAGGAAAGCGCGACATCTTTAGCGACAATCGCCTCCACTTTAAGGAAGTCGGCCTCAGGCTGACACACCTCGCGAAATAGCTCCATCGCGATCAACTGCTCAGGGCTTAAATAGCGCTGACGGACGATTTCAGGCTTACTAAAAAAGTAACCTTGGAAAAAACTGAATCCCGCCGATCTGGTTGCGAGGTACTCGGCTTCCGACTCGACCCGCTCTGCTAAAAACTTCCGCTTCGAACTTTTCGCTTTTAGCTCTTTAACCATGATGCAGGCTTGCTCTAAGCCCACTGCCATAATGTCGATCTTCACAATGTGAACGAAAGGCAGAAAACGCTCCCATTCTGGTGAATAGACAAAATCATCGAGCGCAATCAGGTATCCATGGGCATACAATTGCTTGATAGCCTCAAGCAACTCATCATTAGGCGTGCAGGTCTCTAACACCTCAACCACAATCTGCTCTTTAGGCAGTGAAAGGGGAAGCAGACGAATTAAACTCTCATGAGGAAAATTAATAAAACAGCGCGAGGTCGACAGCATAGGGTTACTGCCGATAGATAGGAAGTTCTCAACAATCAGACGATAGGTTGCCCGGTTAGGGTCAATATGCGTTGGATAGGCATTTCTTTCACCGTCACGAAACAACAGCTCATAGCCTAAGGTTTGTCGCTTAGCATTAAGGATCGGCTGACGTGCGACGTAAGTTTCTTTAATTCGCTGCGGCATCGTGACAGTACGTTCGGTTTACGCTTTGGCAGCGGCAAGCAAAGCACCACAGCCCATAAACATTGAGCCGAATACCTTGTTGATTTTCGACATAATCTTATCTGAACGAATAAAGCGGCCCATTTGCGAAGCCAAACTGGTGTAGCCAAGCATAACAACGGCATCAATAAAGACGGTTGTAACGCCCAATACCATTAGCTGAGTCAGTTGGTCTTTAGCCGGGTCAATAAACTGCGGAAACAGTGCAACCAGAAAAACAATCGATTTAGGGTTAGTTAGGTTGATCAAAATCGCCTTGCGCATCAAATTCATGCTCGATAGGTGCGCGCCTGCTTCAGCGGTCGCAATGCTTGAGCGATCACGCCACTTTTGAATACCTAGCCAGATCAGATAAGCCGCGCCGACCCACTTAATCACACTAAAGGCGAACGCAGACTGAGCAACCAAAGCACCAATGCCAGCACCGACTAACATAATATGGATCGCGAGGCCGACTTGGAGCCCTGCAATTGCGGCAAGCGAACGCCTTGTGCCATAGCTTAAACCATTACTGATCGAGTTAACCGTACCCGACCCAGGAGCAAGACTAAACACAATTGCGGTTACCACATAAGCAAGCCAAACATGCATATCCATAGTATTTCCTCTCGACTAAACGCCCTTAGCCACACATAATCTAGTTCTGTTGCAAAACTCAAATCACAATCAGGCTTTACTTCACCATGAATGATTCACGCTCCAACATTAGTCCTTCTTATACTCAAGAGTCCAATTTTGAGCAAGTGATCAATGGTAATATTGCTAACTTATGGCGCTCTCGTGAAGAAGGCTACCTAAAATCGTTTGATAAGAAAGCACTTTATTGGATTAAGCTGACTTCACCTCAGCATGATAAAGCGATTGTCGTGGTTAACGGACGCATTGAATGCACCTCCAAGTACCAAGAGCTTTTCTACGATCTTTTCCAGCAAGGCTATGATATTTATTCGTTTGATCATCGCGGCCAAGGCTTATCTGATCGCCTAATTGAAGACAAGCAAATGGGCTTTGTCGGTGAATTTGATGATTACGTTAAAGACTTAGCTCAGTGCATCGAGCATTTTGATTTATCTGGCTATTCAAAGCGCTATCTACTTGGCCACTCAATGGGCGGTAATATCGCCACGCGTTATCTACAAACACACGACGCCAAGTTTGATGCTGTTGCCCTCAGTGCGCCTATGTATGGGGTTAACCTGCCTTGGCACCTCAAACCAATTGCGACAATATTGGGCCAAGTACTCACTGCGGTTTACCCCAAACCAACCTTTGCTCCGGGGCAAGTCGCCTATTACCCAAAACCTTTTGCCGGCAATCTACTTAGTCAAAGCGACGCCCGTTACCACTGGTTCCGCAATTGGTATGAGCAGCACCCAGAACTGAAAATTGGGGGCGCCAGTACTCAGTGGGTATGGCAAGGATTGATGGCTTGTAAGCAGTGCTATCTCATGACTCGTCATATCAAGACTCCACTGCTGGTAATGCAAGCTGGCGATGATCAAATCGTCTCAAACCAAGCGCAAGCTCAGTTTATGAAGAAACTCGCCAAGACCCATAGCCAATGTGAGTTCAAAATTATTCATGGCGCTAAGCATGAATTGCTGTTTGAAAAAGACCAATATCGCAACCAAGCACTGGATGCGACTTTGCAGTTCTTCGCTCAATACTAAAATAGGAAATAGCGGAGGGTGATCTTTACCCTCTTTTTCCCCTTTATGTTCAAGTAAAATACCCTCTCTACCCAAACGGGAAACTATTCGCACTGCATACGAGGGTGATATGACCGAAGCACGCAAAGATACTCCTTTTCACATTGTAGCCTCAGATCTCGATGGCACTCTTCTCGCACCAAACCACCAGCTTAGTGCCTACTCCAAAGAGACATTAAAAACACTTCATGAAAAAGGCTTTACCTTTATCTTTGCTACTGGTCGCCACCATATTGATGTAGCTGGAATTCGTGAGATTGCAGGTATTCCGGCTTACATGATCACTTCTAATGGTGCGCGCGTTCATGACCAGAATGATCAACTGATGTACAGCAAGAATGTCCCAGAAGAATTGGTTCAGCCAGTGATCGACGTGATCCGCCAAGATCCAAACATCTTTATCCACATGTACCAAAATGAAGATTGGTTGCTCGACCGTGACGATGAGATGCTGGCGAAATTCCACAGCGAATCAGGCTTTGCTTATAAGCGCTTTGCAGCGGATGCAGCGCCTACTGATGGCATTGCTAAAGTGTTCTTTACTCACCCTGAGCAAGACCATGACCACCTAGTGACTTTCGAACAAAAACTACGTGACGCATTTGGTGACAAGCTGAATATCGCTTTCTCTACACCTTGGTGTCTGGAAGTGATGGCGGCTGAAGTCTCTAAAGGCCACGCCCTAGAAGCGGTAGCTAAGTCACTCGACCTAACGTTAGACAACTGTATTGCGTTTGGTGATGGTATGAACGATGCAGAGATGCTAGCGATGGCTGGCAAAGGATTGGTGATGGGTACTTCACACCATAAAGTAAAAGAAGCGCTACCAAACAATGAAGTGATCGGCAGTAACGCAGACGATGCAGTCGCGCATTATCTGCAAGATAATCTGCTATAACAGCACGCTTATTTATCTCAATCAGGCAGCACTATCGCTGCCTGATTTTGTTTTATCGCTCTAACGCTGACTTGGCAGCTTTTCTTTATCTAGAATCGCCTGCCACTCTTGCTCACTGACAGGCATGATAGAAAGGCGGTTACCACGCTTAACTAACGGCATGTTTTCTAACTCTGGCATCGCTTTCATCACCGTCAGCGGGATCAGACGCTCCGTTTTACGTACAAATTCAATATCGACCATTACCCACCTTGGGTTGTCTGGGCTCGATTTCGGATCGTAATAATCACTTTCTGGGTCAAAAGCAAAATGGTCGGGGTAAGCCTCTTTGGTCACCTTGGCGATACCCGCAACGCCAACTTTCTTACACGATGAATGGTAAATCAGCACTAAATCGCCCTCTTTTACCTCATCTCGCATCATATTTCGCGCCTGATAATTACGCACACCTTCCCAGCAAGAACTATTTTGTGTTCTGAGAGTGTCAATAGAGAAGGTGTCCGGTTCAGTTTTGAATAACCAATATGCCATAATAGAATCCGCCAGTTTCTGAATAGGGAAGATATAGCATGAAGGCGCTTCGAAACCCAGTCGCTATCGTGACATTACTTGCATTACAAGCTTGTTCGATTTCAACACAGCCAAGTTCCGAGTCAACATCGACTACACCTGCTGCCAGCTTAGATAAACCTGCCAGTATCAAACCGCAGACGTTCATTATGCGTGGCGAGGTGGTTCTCGGTCATGAAGTACGAACCATTACGCCTTGTGGTAGCCAGCAACAATATTGGCTTGAACTGCCTAATGATCGTTTTCAGCAAGCCATGTCTTTAGTTCGTAGCCCATATGAGCCTCTATATGGGGAAGTCATCGGCCACTTAGAAACTGGACTGACCGATGGTTTTGTCGCTGACTACGCTGCGCGCTTTGTGGTGGACTCCGTTAACCTTCTTACCGCAGAAAACCCAAAACGATGCCAACAAACCACTAAGCCAACACGTGCGTTTGGCACCGAACCGTTCTGGTCGATGAGCTTTGAAGGCAACCAACTTGCTTTCCAGAAAATGGGCGAAGAGAAACAACTGTTAGAGCTTAGCTCAAGCCGTATTGAGAACGATCGACGTCGATACCAATTTGAAGGTGGCTCGTTAGAACTCAACCAACGTAGTTGTGTCGATAATATGAGTGATTCCCTTTATGGCTGGAGTTCAGAACTTGAACTCAACGGCGTCAAATATCAAGGTTGCGCGACCTTATCCAACCAAGATGGTACTCAAGATTGGACAGGCTATTACCAAGCAAACTCAACTAAAAGCAGTGATTTTTCTATCTCACTACAGCTCAAGCAAGATCACACTGCAACCACCTCATACAGTTACAATAATGGCGAGTCTGACTCGGTGGAAACAGGTTACTGGCAGCAACTTAACCCTGAGCAAATTCAAGTCGTGATGACTCATCATCAACAACAGCCATTGCTATCCGAGCGCCTTTTCTCTCGTAAAGGTGAGCAATTAACGGCGACCAAAGAGAAAGTCGGTAATGTGATTTATCCGATTGCTGATGGTGGCGTGACGCTATTTAAAAGCGCCTCTGAGCAAGCGCAAACAAACAAGCAAGTATCACCTAACCAAATCCCATCCTCAGCGGAGTTTAACCCTAAGGTGGATAAAGCACTGCGTAACTATTTTGCCAGCACGGAAACCGATCCTACGGGGACACGCTACCGTTGGCTTAGCTACGACCTAAATGGCGACGGGAACAAGGAACTGATCACCCAGCTAGACTGGTGTGGCTCTGGTGGTTGTACACTGCTGATCTTTGAAAACCATCAAAATAGCTGGCGTTTTAACAGTCGAATTACCTTAGTCAGCACACCGATTAACCTTGGTGTAAGCAGTAATGAAGGTTGGCAAGATATGGTGTTTTTCGTCAGTGGCGGAGGCGCGGTGCCTAATCAACATATTCTCAAGTTCGATGGCCAGCAATATCCTCTCAACCCAAGCACGGCACCTATCGCGAACTACGATGAGATCAGTCAGATTCAACTCTTCTCTGATGGTTTAACACCCCATCAAGAAGGCATTACTCTGTGACACCTTCAATGAACCACGAGGGCACGCTAACTCCCTGCCCTCAGTGTCAGCTGCGCCACCAATGTGTCTGTGAACAGTTACCAGATCTCACGTCGGCCTGTCATCTTGCACTGTTAATGCATGAGAATGAGCAGCAACGCGACACCAATACTGGCCAGTGGTTGCTTAAGAGCTTACCCGCATCGACCAGCGTGCATATTTGGCAACGTAAATCCCCATGCTCAGCACTTATCGAGCTATTGAACAATGACCAGTACCAGCCTTACTTATTATTTCCACATGATGAGAGCGTACCGGTAAGCCAAGCCTCTCTGCAGGCAAACAAAGCAGCTAAAGTGCCACTGTTCATTATTCTGGATGGAACTTGGCAGGAAGCAAAGAAGATGCTGCGCAAAAGTGCGTGGCTCGAAAACCTACCCCTTGCGCACATCACCACAACTCAAGCCTCCAACTATCAATTGCGTCGTAATCAAGCAAATGGGCATTTGTGTACCTTAGAAGTGGGCTGTGAAGTATTAAAGGCGCTCGGAGAAGAGCGCCAATCAGAGCTGTTACTGAGTTTCTTTGACCATTATATGCAAGCGTTTAAAGCCGACAAAAGTGGTCATGCTCTAGCGGCTAAAACAAGCGGCTAGGCTCGGCAAGATAGAAGCCTTGTAGATAATCGACGCCGATCTCTTCGGCAATTTCGCACACCTCTCGGTTATGGACAAACTCGGCAACGGTCTTCGCGTTTAAGACCTTACATAGCTGAACCAACTGACCAGTAATCTGTCGCTGTTTCGCATCACGATCAATGGTCTTAATCAAACTACCATCAAGCTTGATGATATCCGGCTCTAGGCGAATGATTTCATCAATGTTCGAGTAGCCCGAGCCAAAGTCATCCACCATTAAACGCACACCCATATTTTTGAAGTGACCGCAGATTTCAGACATCCGGCCAAAGTCTTTAATTTGCTCCGACTCCAACACCTCTATCCCTAAACGATACGGATCATTGAGCTTAGCAATCGACTCTTCTAATAAATAAAGAGTCTTATCACTGAGCATGTCTTGTGGCGACAAATTAATCGAGAAAGAATCTTGTTTGTCCGCCATATAACTCAAGGTTGAAGACAACATATAGCGACTTAAGCGAGTGTAAAGGTGCGTGCCCTCAATGATAGGTAAAAAGCGCCCAGGTGAGATGATATTGCCCTCATCTTCGATTCTCACTAAGCACTCTTGCGATACTTGCTCGCGGGAGTGTGCTGCAAAAATCGGCTGGCTGTAGGTGATAATGTTGTTTTTAAGAATCGCCCGACTGACGACACCCATTAGCTCAATTTTGTCTTGCTGTTGCTCTGGGGTAATCGCGCAATCTTTAGCATTAAAGAAGTGGGTATTACGCTCTTTACCGGTCCGTCTTGCATCGATAGATTTAAGCAGTAACTCATCCCCTGCGATATTGGGGAAGTCACTGGCACTGGCGATACCTCCGGTGATCGAAACCGAAAGAAAATCGACATCGGGTAACCCATAGGGCTCAAAATTAAGGCGCTCTATTTGGTCGGCAAAAGCTGAAAAATCTTGTTGAATCTGTTCACTTGGAACCAGCGCGGTGAAGACGACCGCCCACTCTGCCGTACCGATATAGTAAAGATTCTTAACGAACTCGTGACCACGCAGACGAGCGAGACGCTCAATAAAGTGATCACTCAAGTCACGGATCAGCTCATCCGCTACTTGATAGCCGTACTTTTCGTTAACTTGATGAAAGTTAGACAGCTTAATGGTAATCACGTGCTCATGATCTTTAAACACTTTAAGCCGCTCTTGCAGCGCAACACGGTTCTTCAGCCCGGTATGTTTGTCAAGGCGGTAGCTTTCTATCAACTTTTCCGTCTGCCTAGCTAATTTGTCCTGCATCCCTTTCTGAGCTTGGTTAAGCTCATCAATAGAGTGACGAATTAAGTGGAACAAAGGCGAAACTGGAAATTCATCTTGCTCACCAATCATAATCGCAGGACGCTGTGTATCTTCACTAAGCGCAAGGTAGGTCATACTGTGGTGAAGCGTTTCCTGACTATCGCCACGGTAGAACTCGCCCATGCAATAAGAGCCATTGCTACATTCAAGTTGCTCAAACGGCTTAGTCTCACTGACACCCTCAAGAAACTCTAGTCGAGACTCACAGTTATAAATAAACACAGATTCTGGATTGCTCCGCGCCAACTGCACCACGTCGTAACGAACTTGTTCCAGTGTCAATGAAGGGTGGTTGTAGCAAATTCGAACTTCATCGCCAATATTAACCGGATTGTCGAGCCGCATACTGCCATCGGGATAAATCTCGCGCATGCTGCTGATTTGGCCATTGCTCGCTTGCAAAGGGAAGCTATACAGTTGTTCTAACGTGATCGGACGATCTTCCGCCAACCGCTGCTGATAAATAGAGTAAGTTGACTGATAGTCTAAGGTTTTGAGCCTATAATCTTGGCTATCTGTCACCCGCAAAGTCCCACCAATCGGCGTCCATTCAGAAAAGGCATTGCGATGTACTGCGAGCTGTTCACTATGTAGTGCAACAAATACCGCAGCGTTTCGATAGGTTTGATTTCCAAACAGTACCCACTCGTGCCCCCCATCAACACTGGTAGCCAACCCACCACTAATTGGGGTTTCCACCGCTTGACCTAGTGCTTGATAAATCCTACTGGCATGAGCAGAAAAACTGATCATCGCTTTAGACGTCATACCCAATTCAAGCTCTTCACATAACGCTTCTACTTGAGATTCTAAGTCGCTATCGAGCAGTGCTCGTGACGAAGTCAGGGACGTGTGTTCGAAACAAGAAACAACAATGAGAGTGCCGTCATGATGGAGTACCCCATCACACATGGTGTGGCGAGTGCTGTGGCCAATGATATGACAATCGGGAAGGTGTAATTTAAGCCGGTTTGCATAGTCACAAACAACTTGTTCAGTATCGGTCGATAATACTTGGACCAAATACGAAGCCGAATCTCTCACAGGGATATCCTGGAGAAATAACTGAAGTTGCTGACTATTTGCAACTAGTGCGGAATAGGTGCGCATTCTTATAAGCCTGAGACGTGATTATTTATATAGTATTTTTCTATACCGTAATCCATGTGCCCCGATATGAAAAGCGTTGTTTTTATGCGCTGCTATTTACATCTCACTCAATAGTAACAACTGATGCAAACGGTTTACTTCTACATCTGGTAAGGTGCGGCTTTTACTGCATGTATAGATATCTTGGCCTTGGTCGTTAAACCAACAAGCTTGGAAGCCGCTGAGTTTAGCCCCAGCCACATCAGAAATTAAATGATCTCCTACATGAAGGATATTTCCAGCCGGTAGTGATAGAAATGACTGAGCTTTATCAAACAGTTGCTGGTGAGGCTTGGCGTAACCATCAGGCCCTGCTTTTAGTACCAATGAGAAGTAAGGAGCGAGACCAATTTTCTCAACATCCACATTACCATTAGTAATTGCGACTAGCGGTAACCGACTCGCAAGCTGCTCTAATACCTGGTGCGCTTCCAATGGCACGGTAAAATCGCTACGTAAGCGATGTACTTGCTCTATCGCTTCATTAGCTGCGTTCGTCGCCTGCGCCTGTGAGTAACCCAGTTCCATCAGTCCAGATTCAATCTGCTTGAAGCGCCATAAGGTGACGTCATTGAGTAGCCAGCTATCTTGCTGTGCTAAACGCATTTTAAGCTCATACCACCAGCTAAGTGGCTTAGTCGCTGAAACAGGGTGATGCTGATGCATCCATTGCGCCATTTGCGCCTCAACCTGACGAATGATTGGGCGATTATCATAAAGGGTGTCGTCCAGATCGAACGTCATCGCTTTAACTGGATTCAAATGGCGGTAGAATTTCATTGGTCACTGCCCTTCTTTTTCGCTCTTGGGTGAGCTTGATCGTAGACTTCAGCAAGGTGCTGGAAATCCAAGTGAGTATAAATTTGGGTAGTAGAGATATTCTCGTGCCCCAATAATTCTTGAACGGCACGTAAGTTATTACTCGATTCAAGCATATGGGTAGCAAAAGAGTGACGTAGCTTGTGCGGGCTGATATGACTTGCCACTGCCTGCTTTTGGCCCCATTCCGCCATACGCTTTTGCACATTACGATGAGAAATACGCACACCAAGCTTGGAGACAAACAACCCTAGCTCATCGCTATTAGCCAAACTTGGGCGAACTCTTAGCCATTTACTGACCCACTCGGCAGCCATACCAGTAAAGGGCACTTTACGTTCTTTATCCCCTTTACCCACCACTCGTATCTCACCAGACGAAAGGCCGACATCTTTAACATTGATACTAACCAGTTCAGCTAAACGCAATCCAGCCCCATACATCAGTTCCATCATGGCGCGATCGCGTATTGCCAATGGGTCATCTTCGTTCACTTCAAGCAGTTGACCCACTTCATCGACATCTAAGTTTTTCGGTAATGGGCGTTTTTTACGTGGCGCAGAGACCCCTTTAGCAGGATTAGCACTCATCTCGCCACGTAGCATCATAAAATCAAAAAAACTGCGCAGTGATGACAGGCGAGTCGCTAAGCTGCTCGGTTTCATTCCTTCACGCATGCCTTTACTGGCCAATTGACGTACCCAGCCCGCATCCACTTGTTGCCACTCTTTTAAACCAAGCTGAGCTAAATGACCCGCCATGGTTTCAAGTTGCTGCTTGTAATTGCGCTGGGTGTGTAGGCTCAGCCCCTTTTCACTTCTCAAGTATTCATAGAAGCGTTCAAGAGGCTGTTGTAGACCATTAGGCAGAGGTACTGCTGATTCGCTCATTTGACTGACATTGCCAAGGAAGGGTTTCGATAAGGTGAGAAAGTACAAGGGCTAAGTGACGTAAGAATAAGGTATCCATATGCGGCTGGAAATGACCGCCGTCATTGCTCGAAAATGCCAAAATACCTTGCAGGCCTTTATTGTGTAGCGGTAATACCACGTAAGAGCCCATTTCTGGTGCTCGGGAGTTCTCTCCCAGCAGTAATTCGCGGTCAACTTTACGCATTCGACCAAGATAAGAGTCTTTGCCATTAAGATGATTGGTTGCAAAGCGTTGATAGTTGGTTTTATTCAGCGAGTAATAGCTCGACTCACTATCCACTAAGCGTACGTAAGCGACTAAGCCTAGAGCCTTAGCTTTCTCTTCAATCGCTTTAATCACCGACAGCAATGCATCTCCTCTTAAAATCTGTTCTTGCAAATCCATAAATTCATGGAAGGTTTGATCATTGCTTTTTGCCAGTGACATTAAGGTGGTGATCTCTTCTTCAAGCTCTTCGATACGTTGACGTTGACGGTTCATCTGAACATGAACAAGAGAAACAGCGCCTTGCTCTTGCATAGGCAGTGCTAAACGATCCACCAGCTCACGACGATGGATGAAAAAATCAGGGTTGTCACGCAGGTATTCAGCTACGACTTCTGCCGTCAGCGCATCTGCTTCAATATGCGACACGATTGTTCCTTTTATTATTATCTACCCAAAATAGTTGGGGGTTCAGCTAGGCGACAAGTCAATTCAACCCTATGAGCATAGGTGCTCTATGTGATTAGGGGGAATTGATGCAGTCAACGACGCTGAAGCTTCAAATATGCAGGGTATATTAGCAGCTTAGTTGCCCATCAAAGACATGTGTAGCCGGGCCTGTCATGTAAAGCGGTTTGCCTGCTCCTTGCCACTGAATATTCAGCGAACCACCAGGTAGATTCACTTGCACGTTCTCATCGAGCAGGCCTTGCATTATGCCAACCGCAACTGCACCACATGCACCACTACCACACGCTTGGGTTTCACCCGCACCGCGCTCATAAACACGTAAGTTCACTTCGTTACGATTAACTACCTGCATAAAGCCAGCATTGACTCGTTCAGGGAAACGTTCGTGAGACTCTAGTAGTGGACCTAAGGTGTCAACGTCTGCCGTCGCTACGTCATCGACCACTGTTACAACATGAGGATTACCCATACTCACCGCACCACAGAACAAGGTCTTATCTTCAGTACGTAAGATATAGGTTTTCTCTGTTTGCTTGGCTTTGAAAGGAATCTTGCTCGGTTCAAACTCAGGCACGCCCATGTTAACCGTGACTTGATCATCTTCTTCGATGCTCAAGACCATTTTGCCTTTCTTAGTGCTCACGCTGATGCTGTATTTATTCGTCAGCCCTTTCATGCGTACAAAACGCGCGAAACAGCGAGCACCATTACCACATTGTTCCACTTCACTGCCATCGGCATTAAAAATGCGGTAGTGGAAGTCAGTTTCTGGGTCGTAAGGTGCCTCTACCACCAGCAGTTGGTCAAAACCAATACCAGTGTGACGATCCGCCAAGCGGCGGATCAGGTCAGGGGAAAAGAAAATATTTTGAGTAATGCAATCAACAACCATGAAGTCATTACCCAAACCGTGCATTTTAGAAAAATGGAAATGCATAAGACTTCAATTACTCCGGAAGTACGTTTTCAAGCGCCCATAGGCTAGAGAGTTCTTCACGCTGACGGACTAAATGGGCTTGTTTACCATCAACCATCACTTCCGCAGCACGAGAACGCGTATTGTAGTTCGATGACATAACAAAACCATATGCACCAGCAGAGCGAACCGCAAGAAGGTCATTTTCAGCTAACACTAGCGCACGATCTTTACCTAAGAAATCACCCGTTTCACAGATAGGGCCAACCAGATCATAAGTCACCGCTTCGCCTTCACGAGGTACGACTGGCACAATATCTTGCCACGCTTGGTAAAGCGCAGGACGCATCAAATCATTCATTGCGGCATCGATAATGGCAAAATTCTTATGTTCAGTGTGCTTTAAGAACTCAACCTTAGTCAGCAACACGCCTGCATTGGCAGCAATGGCACGACCTGGCTCGAAAATAAGCTCTAAGTCTTGATGATTTTCAAGGCGACCAAGCAGCGCTTTGGCGTACTCAGATGGCTGAGGAGGTAACTCATCACGATAAACCACACCTAGACCACCACCAACATCTAGGTGTTCGATGGTCACACCCTGCGCTTTAAGATCATCAATCAGCGCCAGTAAACGGTCAGTTGCATCAATGAAAGGTTCAATATCAGTCAGCTGAGAACCAATGTGGCAATCAATGCCTTTCACATCTAGGTTTTCGAGGCTTTGAGCAAATTGATACACCGCAGGAGCGCGATCAAAAGCGATACCGAACTTGTTGTCACGTAGGCCTGTAGAAATATAAGGGTGGGTGTTAGCATCAACATCAGGGTTAATACGCAGCGAAATTGGCGCTTTCACACCTAGCTCACCGGCTACTTTGTTCAAACGCTCAAGTTCAGGCTCAGACTCAACGTTAAAACACTTGATACCTAGCTCAAGCGCGCGCTTCATTTCAGCTTCAGTTTTGCCTACACCTGAGAACACTACTTTGGCAGCGTCACCACCAGCAGCAATCACTCGCTCTAGCTCACCGCCAGAAACGATATCAAAACCAGAACCCAGACGGGCTAGTGCGTTTAACACACCAAGGTTCGAGTTTGCTTTCACTGCGTAACAAACTAAATGAGGGTGCTCACCTACCGATTTATCAAACGCGTTCCAATGGCGCTCTAAAGTCGCACGCGAATAAACGTAAAGTGGTGTACCAAACTGTTGTGCTAGTTCCGTTAGTGAGACATCTTCAGCCCAAAGCTGGCCATCATCCTGATAGTTGAAGTAATCCAAAATTCTTTCCCTTATATTCTGATTCTATTTTATTGTGAAGGCTGCTCGTTCTGCTGAGCATCTTCAGGCATGTAAAGAGGTCCAGTTTGACCACAGCCAGCTAAGCCAAGAAGCGAAAAGATAAATAGCGCTAAGAGTGATTTTTTCATCGGTTGTATCGTGATTATTCTGTCAATGCCCCCTATAATCGCACCACACTCAAGAAAAGCAATAGGATAGATTGGATGAACGAGACTGAATTTCATCAGTTAGTAGATGTTCAAATGCAAATCATCGAGGAAATGATTGATGATTCAGGCGCGGACATCGACTACGAGACCTCTGGTAACGTGATGACCCTAGAGTTTGAAGACCGTAGTCAGATCATTATTAACCGCCAAGAACCGATGAAAGAGATTTGGTTGGCGTCTAAGTCAGGTGGTTTCCATTTCTCGCTTATCGATAATCAATGGACCTGCTCTAAGACTCACCTTGAGCTGATTACCATGGTTAAGCAAGAGTGTGAAAAACATTGCGATGAAGAGATTGAGTGGGTCTAACCCTTAATCAGGCAGATACAAAAAAGAGCATCATTGATGCTCTTTTTTTATCTATTCGTTAGGCGTTGACAATTTTACTCGGCCTAGAGTAACAGGCGCCATCATTACGATAAGGAACAATATAAGGTTCATCATCTTCAGGGCGCACTATTTGATAGTACTGCGGTAAGTTGAAGTTGATTAGCTTCGACGATAATGGATTTTCATCTTGTACCGAGGTGTAGAAGCTGTTCACACTGGCAATCATCTCGTCTTTTTCACCTTTAAACTGATGATAAACTTCAACGCGATTGGATTCGTCAAGCACATAAATATTGAAGCCTTGCTCGCCATCTTCAAAGAAGAACTGAACTAAACCTTCACTGGCAAAGCCATCCACCACTTCCGGCAATTGGTAATCCTGCTCTTTATCAAGCATCAGCAGTGGTGAACCTTTAAGTTTATTGGTCGAAATACTGCGGTAGAAATCCACCGAGTTTTCTAACATCTGTACCGATACACCTCGACGCTCAAAGAACAGACCGTAAGTTTGTTGACCAATACGTAGCGCTTTAAAGCGGCGACGTTTTTCTTGCTCAACAGGCTTCAAACGCAGATCAATACACTCAGCCAGTAGCTGATAAACCATATTACGCATCACACCACGCAAGTTTTTGCTGTAGCAGAATACATCCACCGATTCTGGTGGAATCGCATCTTGGTGCATCTTACCCAACACGGTTTTCAGTGCATCAAGCATCGCCGTCTCACCTTTAAAGTGCAAGGTGCGCACTTCGTGCCATGAGTTGCGATAAACCAGATCAACACTGCCGACTAAGCATTTCTGCTCGGGGCCAAAGCTGAAAATATCAGTGCTCTTTGGATCCAGCTTAAGTGATTTTCCGCTAAGCTCTGAGGTTGGATCATTTTCAAAGTTGATAAACATCGCTAGCTGGCTAATCTCACAAGGGCTTGCCAATGCTTGCATAGTCGGGCGACGTTTACGTAGTGAGAAGGTATTACGTAAGTCACTCACCATTTGGTAGAACTTATCGATGTCTAAGTGCGCGTCGCGAATCACAGAGTGCAGACGCGTCGACTCGGTAATCAAACCATTGAAGAATGACCAAGCCACCAACTTGCTGAGGTATTCATTGTGCTCAAGCGGTGCTTGACCAAGAATACGGTGCGGCGTCAGTGGTTGTTTGTAGAGATACCAACCCGACTTATTAGTGCGCCCTGGGCGAACCTCAATAAACGTCAGATCGGATTCATGTAAGTCAGGCGAAATCTGTGGGTTAAGCAGAGTCACTTTACCCGGTAGTACCTCAAACGCAGCATAGAGCTTACGAGCGAGAATACTGATGTCTTGTGGACTGATTGCTGAGGTAATGTCATTACGGCGCGCAAACTGAATTAAGTTACGGTAACTCTGCATTAACGCATCAAGCAAGGCATGGTGAACTACCTTAACCTGCTCTACCTTCCAGTTACGGCGATCATCAAGCTCAGCTATCACCGCTTCTGACCAATCCCACTTTTGCACCATGTCAGCCATCGCTTCACGGCGCCAAGCTACCGAGCCGTTACTTGGTTCACGAGATAGCTTTTCATGGGTTTTGAGGTAGAAACAGCGACGAACTAAATCCAAACGCGTGGTATCGCCAATACGTTCTAGATAACGCGTCACCTTCTCAAGCATTAGATAGTACGCATCCATGCCATAGAGATCAGGCTCATGAGCAAAGAAGCGACGTTTGGTGTCTAAGCTAAGAAGTTGAGTATTTGGGTACTCCCACGAATAGGCTTCCAGCAAGATAGCTTTTAGAACAGATTTGTACGGCGAGTCGATACTCTTATACAGCTGCCATAGGTTCGAGCCAAAATACTCCTCTGCCGGAATACGATTGAGCTGACCGAAATCGATCCATTTTGAACAATCAATATATCCTTTGCTGCAAAGATCATTTACATATTCGTCGTAGCACTCTTCCATCTCAGGCGGCACGATTTGCCACAATAGGCGCTGGCCTGCAAGGCGAACGGCGCTGCGATAGAATTCATCAAGTAATAGTAAGTGTTGAGATGAACCACAGTTATCACCGGTCATCTCTTCAGAGTGGTTTGAGCGGAAACGCTGCTCATCCATTAAGAAGAAGTTGGCTTCTACACCCTGAGTCTGTGCCCAGTCAGTGATCAGTAGACATTTATTAGTCAGGCTTTCACGCTCATCTGAGCTCATGTTAGGAGAAACGCACACCCAAATATCTAAATCACTGGATGTACTTTGGCCAATAGAAGACGTACTGCCCATCGTGTACAAGCCCAGGATGGCTGGATTGTTCGATGTCGCGAGCTCTTGACCAATCGTTAACTGTGTATCTTCTACAAACTGCTGTTGAATTTCATTAAGTTCGAAGTCACACACGCCAAACGGAACATATGCGTCGAAATAGCCAGGCATAACTGGATGGTTGAAGTGAAGCAGGGTTGGAATAAGATGGAATACACGCTGGCTTGATAAATCCATAAGCGCCAGCGCACGTTCAATACGTTGCTGGTTAAGGTTATCAAGTCTTTTAGTTAGCGTCTTGGTGTAAGCCTGCAAGAGAGCTTCCTTGGTTCATATCCTAGATAGTGCCTTGACTATTAATTGTTCTAAAGCACCAACAAAACGTGATCAATCTAACACTTTTCTTCGAGTTGGTAAAGAAATGTACGATCGATTCGACACAATTTTGCCCACCTGAAATTATCGCTCTTAGTGTGGTACGTAACTCCTATTAATAATAATAGCCTATTTTACAAACGAGACCTTAATCACACTCTTTTAATGATTTTATGCTAGCGAACATCAAACTTGAATTCGATTTGATAAGCAATAATGCTTTTTTAACCGACAGTGGTAGGATTAGCTCATTATTTTGTTTTCAGTAGAACGCTATGACTCAATCAACTCCTATTCGAATCGCAACACGTAAAAGCCCACTTGCTCTTTGGCAGGCACATTTTGTTAAAGACGCACTTAAAGCGGCTCACCCAGGTCTAGAAGTTGAACTAGTCACAATGGTCACTAAAGGCGACATTATCCTTGATACCCCATTAGCAAAAGTTGGTGGTAAAGGTCTATTCGTTAAAGAGCTAGAAGTTGCCATGCTTGAAGGTCGAGCTGACTTAGCGGTTCATTCGATGAAAGACGTCCCGGTAGATTTCCCTGAAGGGTTAGGCCTAGTGACGATTTGTGAACGTGAAGATCCGCGCGACGCATTTGTTTCTAATACCTACAACAATATCGATGACCTTCCGCAAGGTGCGGTAGTCGGTACTTGTAGCCTACGTCGTCAATGCCAACTCAAAGAGTACCGCCCGGATCTTGTGATTAAAGAGCTACGCGGTAATGTCGGTACACGTTTAGGTAAGCTTGATGATGGTCAGTATGATGCAATCATCCTTGCTGCTGCGGGCCTAAAGCGTTTAGAACTAGAAGAACGTATTAAGAGCTTTATTGAACCTGAGCAATCACTACCAGCAGTTGGTCAAGGCGCGGTAGGTATTGAGTGTCGCTTAGATGATGAGCGTCTAATTAAACTACTAGAACCACTAAACCACAAAGAAACCGCCGATCGCGTTCTATGTGAACGTGCAATGAACCTTACTCTAGAAGGTGGCTGTCAGGTACCAATTGGTAGCTACTCACTCATTGATGGTGATAACATTTGGTTACGTGCGTTAGTTGGCGAGCCTGACGGTTCTAAGATCATCCGCGGCGAGATCCGTGGCTCACGTGCTGATGCAGAAACTCTAGGTGTAGAGCTAGCGAATCAACTGCTTGATGACGGCGCAAAAGAAATTTTGACCAAGCTATACGCAGAGCACGAGTAATCATGTATGGCAGTACTGGTCACTAGGCCGGGAAAGCAAGGCCTTTCATTATGCCAACAATTATCAGAGGTGGGGATCGCCAGTCATCACCACCCTCTGATTGAAATCCAATCCGGAGATCAACTATCCGGATTGGAAGATCATATCTCTTCATTCGACATCATTATCGCGGTGAGCCAACATGCGGTAAGCGAAACTAGCTACCATCTGACTCAAACATGCAAAAGTTGGCCGACAAATCCGGTCTATCTTGCCGTTGGTCAAAAAACTGCACACGTTTTAAGCAAAGCAACCAAACAACAAGTACACTACCCCGATGTCAGTGACAGTGAGCATTTATTAAAGCTGGAAGCACTTCGGCACGTCACCAATAAGAAAATCCTTATTTTACGAGGAAATGGTGGTAGAGAACTTATCTTTGACACTCTGGCCGAGCGCGGCGCTATTGTAGAGTATCGGGAAGTCTACAAACGAGAAAACCTAGCTTTCCGCTCAGATTTATTAATACCACTCTGGCAAGATGAACAAATAACCCAATTAGTCATAACCAGTTCAGGTCAACTTGAGTATTTTATTTCTCAATTGAACAGCGCAGAACGGAACTGGTTGTTTACGCTTCACCTTTATGTACCGAGTGAACGTATTGCACAAAATGCACGTGAGGCTGGTTTTAAAGTTGTCACCAATACCTTAAGTGCCTCTAACCCAGTGTTGTTGGCTGCTCTCCAGCCAGATAGAACAGGACAATAAGTAATGACAAGCAAGAATAAAAACGAAAACATTGCCCCTGACCAAGACAAGCAATCGGCAGAGGATAGCAACAAGGTTGAATCGACCACATCTGACGTTGAGCAAAAGACGACAAGTGAAGCAAGCGTGGAAGAGACCACGGCACAAGCACCTGAAGCTAATCAAGCGCAATCTTCTCAACCCGCGTTCGAAGAAAAACAAGGTAAGCGAGGGGTTAAACTCGGCACTGTTGCTATTATCATCTCTATCCTTGTTAGTGGCGGCTTAACCTTCCAAATGCAGCAAAAGAACGCCGAGTACCAAGCTCAAATCAATGCCCTGCAAACCCAGCTCAAGCAAACCCAAGATAATATCCAATCTGAGTTAGACTCGACGCAAAAGCAAGCTATCGAGAAAGCGACTGAAATTACCCATCGCGCCGAAACCGTTCTTGCCCAGCAACAGAAAAGCATTGTTAGCCTCCAAGTCGCAATGGCTGATGTAAAAGGCCGTCGTCCAAATGATTGGCTGCTAGCGGAAGCCGACTACCTAGTTAAACTTGCTGGACGTAAGCTATTCCTCGAGCACGATGCAGTAAGTGCAACAAAGCTAATGGAATCCGCCGACCAGCGAATTGCTGCGTTGAACGATCCAAGCTTAGTCCCACTAAGAAAATCGATGGCTAATGACATTACTAAGCTGAAAACCATCCCACTGATCGATAGAGAAGGGCTAGTCCTAAGAATCACGGCACTGCAACAGCAAGTTGATAAGCTACCACTCGCCAATGCTCTGTTACCTGAAGCTCAGCAAGAGGAAAAGCAGGTTGTTTCTCAAGATGTCTATGACTGGAAAGATAACCTCATGACATCATTAAAAGACTTCTCAGAGAACTTTATTACCTTTAGAACTCGCGATGGTAACGTCATTCCATTGCTATCACCTCAACAGCATTTCTACTTGAAAGAGAACATTAAGGCCAAACTAGAAACAGCAATTAAAGCCGTCTATGTAGAGCAGCAAGAGATCTATTCGACAGCCTTAACAACCGCTGACAAGTGGTCTACGACTTTCTTTAACCAGGATTCAAACGAAGTCATAGAGTTCAATAAGGCACTAGAGCTATTAAGTAAGCAGACCGTACAAGTTGAATACCCAGTTAAACTAGAAACTCAACAAGAGTTATCTGACGTCATTCGCGAGCGTCTACGCCGTGAAGTGACCACCCTAGTAGCGGAGGATAAATAATGTTTCGACTGATTTTCCTTTTCGTCGTCCTGGGGTTGGGGTTATTTGCTGGTACCCAGTTCTCTGGCCAGCAAGGTTATGTATTGATCTCCGTCGCCAACAAGACCATCGAAATGAGTGTCACAACACTAGTCATATTCGTTATCGCTGCATTGGCTGGTCTGTTTGGCCTAGAGTATTTAGTGAAGAAAGCGTTTTACGCAAGCTCTGCAACTTGGAACTACTTTAGTGTGCGTAAGATGCGTCGCTCGCGCCGTTACACTAACGAAGGCATCATTAAGCTATTAGAAGGTGATTTCAAAGTTGCCGAGAAGAAAGTGACTCGATGGGCGAATCACCACGATATGCCATTGCTATGTTACTTAGTTGCCTCTGAAGCAGCTCAAGGTATGGGCAACACTGAGCAACGTGATCGTTACCTTGAGCTAGCAGCAAAGCAAGACAACTCGACGCTTGCTGTTGAACTCACTCGAGCGAAACAATTGATTCGCGAGGCAGACTACAGCGCAGCGTTTGATACGCTATCCAGCCTCAAGTCTAGCTACCCAAATAATGCCGTTGTGCTTAACCTTCTTAAGCAGGTATACATTGAATTAAAGCTATGGCAGCCACTACTCGACCTTCTGCCAAAACTCATCAAGCACAAAATCATCCTTAAAGAAGAGCAAGAGCCTTTAGTACAACGAGCTCAATGTGGATTGCTGCATGAAGTAGCCGTCCAAAAAGGTAGTGAAGGTCTAGTTGCCCACTGGAACTCGCTACCACGTAAAGTAAAGGCTGACACTCACTTGATCGAGTGCTTTGCTAAGCAACTGATTTCGCGCCAAGCTGATAGTGAAGCGTTCACATTACTCAAAGAAACCCTGAAAAAGCATCCTAACTCGGACTTATACGAACTTCTGCCGAAGCTTAAACTCGCCGATAGCCACCCTGCGGTTACGTTTCTTGAAGGCGTACTGCGTAAAGATGGTAACAATGCGGATGCTCACAGTGCACTTGCTCAGTTCTATCTACGCAGCGAGAAATGGTCAGAGGCTCAAGCACACTTTGAGAAGGCGTTATCTGTACGCTCTAACGTCGCGGACTATGGCTATCTATCAGACGCTCTAGAGAAGCAAAACCTAACCAAAGCAGCTCATGAAGTATCGAAGAAGGCATTAACTCTGATTAACGAGCCTGCTGTGTAATAAGCAATCAAGCAAATCAAATTGAGCCACTCTTAATAGAGTGGCTTTTTTGTATCTAAAGAAACCCGCATATCAGGTCATGCTGTGGAATAAAGGGCGTGGACTATCGCAAGGAAAAGAATGCTAACGGAGCAAGACATCATAGGTATGTTTGCTTATGTGAATAGCAAAATGAGGAGTGTATCGCTGGGAGAGGTATTGAAGCAGCCTAAGACCTATATAGATTCCCTACTCACTCCTTCTCCGCTCTATGGAATGACAATGTGTCAGTCAAAGATCAAAGGAAAGCAATCTCATAGCTACAAGAAATGTTATGAGAACAGGGAGTATTTCCTTAGCTCTTAAACGCAAAAGCCCGTTGCGTCAGCTACGGGCTTCTAAAAGGACGAAAGCCTAGTCGCAAGACTAGGCTTTCTAAATAAGAGACGGAACGGAGGGGACGCCCAGTCCGGGCTTGCGCTCAAGCGGGACTGATTCCCTGAAAGGGAAAATTGCTTCGCCTTAAAACGACAAAACCCAGTCCGAAGACTGGGTTTCTAAATAAGTGGCGGAGCGGACGGGACTCGAACCCGCGACCCCCGGCGTGACAGGCCGGTATTCTAACCAACTGAACTACCGCTCCGCACTGGCTAGACCTAAGTCTAAATTTAAAGCCTGGCGATGTCCTACTCTCACATGGGGAAGCCCCACACTACCATCGGCGCTAATTCGTTTCACTTCTGAGTTCGGCATGGAAATCAGGTG
>Ga0209379_10000240_pt1 | contig 56606 bp, 52 predicted proteins | sample tdDd001_FD_187124 | JGI IMG/M metagenome (GOLD analysis project Ga0209379, IMG submission 187124) | Marine sediment microbial communities from the Atlantic coast under amendment with organic carbon and nitrate - tdDd00.1 (SPAdes)... | ecosystem: Environmental > Aquatic > Marine > Coastal >... | reverse complement strand
GTATACGGAAAACGTACGTACGGTTCTGTGAGAGCAAAAAGAACTGGAGTTAATTACCCCAGTTCTTTAGCTACTCGATTTATGAAACAAGGGCATAATATTAAATAAGGATTAAATAAAAACAGACACTTGCATTTGCATCTTATCTCCTGTAAAATACTTCGTGTACGAAATATACGTTATCGGAATATATCTATACGAAATAATTGGCGTGCGAAAGGAGACCAGATGGATAGACAAAAAGCTTATGGAGAGATTGTTACAGACCTTCATGCCATACATAAGTTTATGAAGAAGCACATTCACAGCTACTTCAAGGAATTCGATTTTACACCACCCCAGGGGATGATGGTGGGTATGCTCATGCACCATGGAAAAATGAAGATTAGTGACCTGAGCAAGAAAATGGGTTTATCAAACTCGACAGTTTCTAGCCTAGTCGATAGGATGGAAAAAGGGGGCCATGTAGAGCGAGTCCGGTCAAATGAGGATAGACGAGTGGTTTATGTACAAATGAGCCAGGACTTATCTCGTCGCTTAAATTCTCATGAGCAGGTACTAGAGGCTGCTATGGCATCAGGATTAAACCAAGCCAGTGACCAGTGTGTCCTAGACATAAGAGACCATGTTCACATGTTATTGGGTTACATTATAGAAGGAGGCCAGGATGAATAAACTTTTCAAGTATATGAAACCCTTCAGTTTCATGCTTGGTCTAGCAGTGGTGCTTTTGTTTGCTCAGGCCATGACCGATCTTTCCCTGCCTGACTTTATGTCGGATATTGTTAATGTGGGTATCCAGCAAAGTGGAAACGAAGATACTGTAGCTGAGATCCTTACAGAGGAAGATTATAGGGATATGGTCTTTTTACTTGGACCAGACCGGGCCCAGTCCTTGGAGGCTGTCTATGGTCATGTTGCCAAGGGGACGGATGCCTACCAGGCTTATAAGGATATCTATACAGGGATTGATACTGATATATATGCCTACGACGGCCTAGGGGCGGATGATACAGTAAAGAAGGGCTTGCTCATCTTACAGATGGTTCAGGTAACCGATCCTGACCAGGCTATTGATTTTAACGGTATAAGCCTTCCTGCTGGAACGGACCTAGTTGACTGGATAGCCTCTTTACCTGAAGACCAACAGGCCATGGCTCTAGACAAAATATATCTAGGGGTATCAAGCATGGAGGCATCCTTAATGGACCAGGCCAGTATCAAGGCTACAGGAGACCTTTACTGGGCCATGGGTCGAGATATGGATGCTGAAAGAACAGGTTACATCCTTAAAGTAGGTTTCTTCATGTTGGGTCTGACTCTTCTAGGAGCAGCAGCTTCAGTAGCTGTAGGCTTTATAGCCGCAAAAGTGGCTGCCGGCCTGGGGCGTAACCTAAGAAGCCGCCTCTTTGAAAAAATTAGTAAGTTTTCAAATGCAGAGTTTGATCAGTTTTCAACAGCTTCTCTGATAACACGTTCTACCAATGATGTCATGCAGGTCCAAAACCTTATGACCATGATGATTCGAATGGTAATATATGCCCCTATCTTGGCTGTTGGCGGGATTTACAAGGCTGTAGAAAATAACCCATCTATGACCTGGATCATAGCCCTGGCGGTTGGGGTCATTCTCTTGGCCATAGCCATCGTCTTTTCTATAGCCATGCCTAAGTTTAAGCTGGTTCAAAAACTTGTTGATAAGGTTAACCTGGTAATGAGGGAGAACCTAACGGGGATGTTGGTAATCCGGGCCTTTAACAGTCAAGCCTTTGAAGAGGGTCGCTTCGACCAAGCCAATCAAGACTTGACTAAAACGAATCTTTTTGTCAACCGAGTAATGGTCTTTTTAATGCCTTTCATGAACTTGGTCATGAATGCCACCATGATTCTTATTGTATTTGTTGGCGCTCGGGAGATTAGTAATTCCAATATGCAGGTTGGAGATATGATGGCCTTTATTCAATATGCTATGCAGATTATTATGGCCTTCCTCATGATGTCCATGATGTTTATTATGATTCCAAGAGCCTCTGTTGCAGCGGGCAGAATAGTGGAAGTTTTAGAGACGCCCCTAGCCATCAATGACCCTCATGCTCCTAAAGACCTGGATCAGAAGGGGAGAGGCCAAATTCAGTTTGATAGGGTTACTTTCAAATACCCAGGGGCTGAAGAAGCCATGTTAAAGGATATTTCATTCACTGCTGAACCGGGTCAAACAACTGCAATCATCGGGTCAACAGGATCTGGTAAAACGACTCTTGTTAACCTGATGCCTAGATTATATGATCCGACCGAGGGACATATATACCTAGATGGTATGGATATCAAGGAAATGACTCAAGAAGACTTAAGGTCGCAAATGGGTTACCTGCCCCAAAAGGCCTCTCTCTTTAGTGGAGATGTGGCATCTAATTTAAGATTTTCCAATGATCAAGCGAGTGATGACGAACTCTTCCAGGCCCTCGAAACGGCCCAATGTCAGGAGTTTGTAGACTTTAACCAGGATGGCCTTAAAAAACCTATTTCCCAGGGGGGAGCCAACCTATCTGGTGGCCAAAAGCAAAGGCTTTCTATTGCCAGAGCCCTGGTTAAGAAGGCCAAGCTTTATATCTTTGATGACTCCTTCTCTGCGCTTGATTTTAAGACAGACATGAAGCTGAGAAAGGCCCTCAAGGACCAGGATCAAGACCAAACCCTAATTATTGTTGCTCAAAGAATATCGACCATAAAAAATGCAGAGCAAATCATTGTTTTGGATGATGGTAAGATTGTTGGTAAGGGTGTCCATGCGGACCTCATGAAAACCTGTAAAACCTACCAGGAGATTGCCTATTCTCAATTATCTAAGGAGGAGCTATCGTGAGTAAAAATGACAATATGAAAAAGCCTTCTAGAAACCAGAGGGGGCCTGGTGGCCCTATAGCCATGGGGGGAGAGAAGGCTAAAAACTTTAAGACGACCATGAAGAAGCTTATAGGAGACTTAAAGCCCTTCAGGTTGCAGATCCTTACTGTAATTCTATTTGCCAGTGCGAGTGCTGCCTTTGCTATTGTGGGTCCTAAACTGCTGGGTAAGGCAACGACTGAAGTCTTTACTGGCTTTATATCTCAGGTGACGGGAGGGGAAGGGATTGACTTTAAGGCCATTTCATCCATCCTAATCCTGCTTTTAGGCCTCTACTCGGTCAGCACCTTATTTATGTACATACAGGGCTTCATTATGTCAGATGTCTCAATGAAGATATCCTACAAGATGAGAAAGGATATTTCAGAGAAGATGAACAAGATGCCCTTGGCCTACTTCGATTCCACCAGCCATGGTGAAGTCCTTTCAAGGGTTACAAATGACGTTGATACTGTCAGCCGGACCCTGAGTCAGTCCATGTCACAAATCATTACATCCTTTACAACTGTTGTAGGGGTCCTGGTGATGATGCTCAGCATCTCTTGGCTGATGACCCTGGTAGCCCTTTTGATTATTCCTATGTCTTCATTTGTGGTCATCAACATCGTTAAGAAGTCTCAGAAGTATTTTAAGGACCAACAAAAGTTCCTTGGCCAGGCCAATGGCCACATTGAAGAAATGTATTCAGGTCACCTAGTGGTTAAGACCTATAATGGTGAAAACAAGTCCATTGAGACCTTCGAGGACTTCAACGACCAACTTTATGGTACAGCCTGGAAGTCGCAGTTCTTATCAGGGCTCATGATGCCAGCCATGAATATTGTGAGTAATATCGGTTATGTGGGAGTTTGTGTTCTTGGAGGGACCCTGGCAGCCAAACAAGCCATCGAGGTTGGAGATATTCAGGCCTTTGTTCAATATGTTAGAAACTTTACCATGCCAATTTCACAACTGGCCAATGCATCTAATGTGCTACAGCAAACAGCTGCAGCAGCGGAACGGGTATTTGAGTTTTTAGGTGAGGATGAGGAAATCAAAGAAGTGGAGAATCCAGTTAGCCTTGATAAAGTTAAGGGTCATGTGACCTTTGAAAATGTTCACTTTGGCTACACGGAAGACAAGACGATTATAAATGATTTCTCTACCCATGTTGAACCGGGTCACAGGATTGCCCTTGTCGGAAAAACAGGGGCTGGCAAGACCACTATGGTTAAGCTTTTGATGAGATTTTATGATATTCAATCGGGTAAGATTGCCATAGATGGAGTTGATATTAATGACATGTCTCGGTCCTTTTTAAGAGACCAGTTTGGTATGGTTCTCCAAGATACTTGGCTCTACAATGCCAGTATTATGGAAAATATCCGATACGGTCGCTTAGATGCCAGTGATGAAGACGTCATTGAGGCTGCCAAGGCTGCACATGTAGACTCCTTTGTACATATGTTGCCTGATGGTTATGACATGGTCCTGAACGAGGACGCCTCAAATGTTTCAGCTGGTCAAAAGCAATTGATAACCATTGCTAGAGCGATATTATCAGATCCGAAAATACTGATTCTTGATGAAGCGACCTCATCAGTTGATACGAGAACAGAAGTGCAAATCCAAGAGGCCATGGGACGGTTAATGGCAGATAGAACCAGCTTTATAATTGCCCATCGATTGTCAACAATTCGTGATGCTGACCGTATTCTGGTTATGGCAGATGGGGACATCGTTGAACAAGGCAGCCATGATGACCTTATGGGTCTCAAGGGTGAATACTACCAATTGTACAATAGTCAGTTTGATGTGGAAGAAGCATCATAATGAAAGGAAACCCGGCCCTAGGTCGGGTTTCTTGTCCTATCTCAATAAAACGACAGTTTTTTACATTTATATGGTCAATGTTTTTCCTTCATTGTATAATGAGAGGGGAGGTGTTATGAGAAAGAAACAAGTGATAATGGGCCTAGTGATTGCAGGCCTCATAGGTGGTCAGGTCTTATTGACCCATAAGCACCAGGAGGATTTAAAAAGATTTGAAGACCAAGTACAGCATGTAGAGGATCAATATGAGGACCGGTTACAAGACCTAGAGGTCCAAGTCCAGACGCTTCAGGAGAGCCTAGATAGGAAGGGGCTTATCATTGGGGACATGAATACCTATATGACTAACCTCCTCCAGGCCAACCAGGACCTTCAAGCATCGGTTGACTACATGGGGGACCGGTTTAAGATCAATGAAACACAAATGGTTCAGTTTTATATAGACAAGCTGAAGGATCCTGACTTCGCAATCATATCAGAGGAGGGCTATGCCATGTATACAGCTGCTGAGGCCCTGGGAAGAATTGGCCAACCTGCCATCTACCCCCTGGTCTTAAAGCTAGACAGCCAGGATCCCTTTGAGCAGCAGATGGTCTTATATGCCCTTTTGCTGGCATCACAAGAGCAGAGAGTCAAAGAACTAACGGGTGGCAACTACTGTAAGGTATCACCCTTTACAAGTGAGAATATTGAAGAGGAAATAAAACTTGCCAGAGACTGGTGGCAACGATATAAAGAGAATTTTTAGGGGGCGTAAATGAGACCATTGATATTAGGACATCGGGGTTATAGTAGCAAGTACATAGAAAACACCAGGGAATCCTTCAGGCAGGCCTTATTGGCTGGAGCTGATGGCCTAGAACTGGATATTCACATGACGAGAGATGGACAACTGGTCGTTTTTCATGATTTTGAACTGAAACGTATGACTGGCCAGGAGGGCTATATCTTCCAGTATAGCCTTGAAGAGCTAAATAACTTTAAAATTAAGGGCGAGCATGACTTTCTCACCCTCAACCAGGTGGTGGAAGACCTAGTGACCTATCAAAAAGACTTGGGACGGAAGCTTTACTTAAACGTTGAGTTTAAGGCGGGGAGTTCTATGTATGAAGGTATTGAGGCCAGGGCTATGGCTGTTTGCTTTGAAAGACTGCCTGTGGACCAGGTAATATTCTCATCCTTTGACCACCATGCCCTGCTAGCTATCAAGACCTTAGACCATACTGCCCTAACAGGTGTCCTGACCACTTGTGCCATGGTAGAACCCTGGGATTATTTAAGTAAGTTAGGAGCTGACTATTATCATCCTCATTACTTAACTCTTTCACCTCTAACCCTGCCTCCACTCCTACAGGCGGGGGTTCAGATTAACACCTACACCTTAAATGATCCTCAAATAGCAAGACAATTGATGGTGTCTGGTCTACATATGATCATCACAGATGCAGTAGGGACTATGGTGGACTTGAGAAGGGAGGTCCTGGGTGAAGCTTAATGTTAAGAAGACCTTTATCTTGGGCTTAGGTTTTTTTGCTGTTGCCCTAGTCTGGCCTCTATATAATGTTTATGTACCTATTTTTTTAAGGGACTTTATAGATAGTCAGTTTAAAATTAATGCCATCATGACCCTGGACAATGTTTTAGCTGTCTTTATGATTCCCTTTATAGCGTCCATGAGTGATAGGACACAAACGCGGTTTGGTAGAAGGATGCCTTTTTTGATGGTGGGGATCCCACTTTCAGCCCTAGCCTTCATCCTATTACCCAATTATACAAGTTTTCTAAGTCTCATGGTCATCATAACACTTTTAAACTTTTCAATGACCATCTTTAGGGCACCGACAGTGGCCCTGATGCCAGACATCACACCCGCTCCCTTACGGTCTAAGGCGAATGGTATTATTAACTTTATGGGCGGTCTAGCATCGGTTTTTGTCCTCATGGGTGGAGCCTTCTTGTACAAGCAAAACAAGAATTATCCCTTCATGATGACAGCTGTTTTGATGGTTTTTGCCCTCTTAATGCTCCTTAAGTTCATCAAGGAACCTGAGGTGGGAGTTGATACAGATGAAAAACCTGTTAAGTTGATTGACTCCATTAAACTGATCACAAGGGAGGAAGACAAAACAACTGTCTTTGTTCTCTTGGCTATTTTCTTCTGGTTTATTGGCTACCAAGGACTTGAGGCAACCTTCAGTAACTACTGTGTTCAGCTCCTTAAACTTGAGGCCACAGACGCATCCTTTATTCTGAGCTTCTTTGCTTTGGCCTTCCTAGTGTCTGCCATTCCCTGTGGTTTTATTGGGGGCAGGCTGGGGAAGAGAAGGGCCATTATCATCGGTATTTCTGGTGACGTCCTGGTCTTCTTAGCCATTGGGTCTTTAGGAACAGTCCTACCCTTCAATAAGATGGTCATGATTGGCCTTATGTTGATTGGAGGATTTTTCTGGGCCATGATCAATATCAATTCTTATCCTATGGTTGTTGAAAAGGCTGCGGAAGACCATGTAGGAACCTATACTGGGCTTTACTATTTCTCTTCGTCTCTTGCTGCCATAACAGGTCCCTTGGTTGTAGGTGCCTTTGTTGATGTGATATCCTTCAAGGTAACCCTGCCGGTAACAGCTGGTGCTTATTTTATCGCCTTCTTGTTTATGACCAGAACCAAAAAATAAAAGAGGCTAGATTCTTTTGAATCTAGCCCTTTTCACTCTTACTGATCATCATTAATCCAGGTCATCCAAGTATCTGGTTGATAGCCCAGAGTTGCCTTTTTTTGATTTCTGACAACGGGTGTCTTGATAAGCTCAGGATACTCCTGAAGGATGCCCTTTTTGCCATCTGTATCACTGGTATAGGGATAAAGACTATCGTGATAGAGGGGATGGGTATCATCAACCAGGTCTTCAAGACTGATTTCTCTCAAGACACTGTTGAGCTCACCCAGACTCATGGCCTTTTTATTAAGGTCGATCGATTGAAATTTGATCCGTCTTTCTTTGAAAAAGCGCTCGGCTTTCTTAGTTTCCTTGCATTTTTTTGTACCGAAAATTTGAATGTTCATGATTGCCTCCTAAAAATTATTTTACGGGGTCTTGAAAGGATAATCAATATGAAATGAATAGAAAGACTTAAAAAGTATATAATAAGAATTAAGTGGTTTTATACCTTGTAAATGTAAACTTTATAGGGGATAATATAATGTGAAACGAAATATAAGGGAGGCGAAATAAATGATTGATCAATTTAAGAAGGCACTGCCCCAGGAAGGCTTTTGTGACCTTAGGTATCAAACCTATTCTTTAACGACCATAAAGGGAAGTAAGGAAAAGATTAAAACCGCTGAAGTTATACGAAAAACAGGTGGTAATGTAAGGGTCCTAACTGGTGGAGGTTTTGGTACCTTCTGCTTTACAGATCCAGAGGATATTGATTATGCCTTTGACCAGGCTAAGCGGGCCAGTGATTTGATTCCAGGTCAAAAAATCCTAGACAAGGTAGAAGTCCACCAGGACCAGGTAAGGGTTCAACCAAAGATGGATCCAAGAGATATCTCTATTGAAGAGAAAAAGACCCTGATCCAACATTATATTGACTTGTTCCTCAGTGTTGAGGGGATAGCGAACCTAGAAACAAATTACTATGAGCAGATGATGGATACCCTCATCATCAATAACCAGGGGACTGAAATCCAGCAAGAGGAGTTAATTTGTGGTCTAAGTTTCAGAATTACATCTAAACGAGGGGATGTTTCTCAAATCACCCGTTTATCTTTCGGGGGGACAGAATCTTTCGAGGATATGTTAGACCAGGACCAGGCTATCTTAAAAAAGGCCAAGCAAACGGTGGATTTATTAGATGCTCAACCCGTATCTGGTGGTCAATATGATGTGGTATTAGACCCTGAGGTTAGTGGTCTCTTTATCCATGAGGCTTTTGGTCACTTAAGTGAATCAGATAACTTAATTGGTAATGACGCCTTGGCAAAAACAATGACGATAGGCAATGAATTTGCAGTAAACACCTTCAATGTTATTGATGATCCAACTATGGGAGGTTATCCAGGTTCATATGTTTATGACCATGAGGGTACAAAGGCTAAGAAGACCTACTTGATTAAGGACGGTCTTTTAGCAGGACGCTTACACTCTGTTGAATCAGCTAGTTTGTTAGATGAAGTACCAACAGGCCATGCCAGAGCCAAGAACTTCGGCTTTACGCCTATCGTTAGAATGGGGAATATTTATATAGACAAGGGAGAGCATAGCCTGGATGATATGATTGCCTCTATAGATGAGGGGCTTTATCTCTTTGGTTCTGCAGGTGGTCAAACCAGTGGAGATACCTTCACCTTTGCTGTACAGGGAGCCTATAAGATAGAAAAGGGTAAGTTGACCCATATGGTAAGAGATGTTGCTTTGACAGGTCATTTATTTACCACCTTAAAGAACATTGAAATGATTGGCGATCATGTTGGCTTCTCTAAGGCTGGTGGATGTGGCAAGGGCGGCCAGATTTTAATCCAATCTGGTAAGGGGTCTGCGCCAATTAAAATAAAGAATATGGGTATAGGGGGTAAGTAATGAAAACTTTAATGACTAAAGCTTTAGAAATTGCTGAAGCCTGTGATATATATGTAAGAGAAGTTGAATCAACATCGGTAGGCATGGTAAAGGGTGAGCTTAAGCAAATTCAGTCGGAAAAAAAGACAGAGGTTGCCCTGCGACTTGTAAAAGACGGCTTGATTGGTAGTGCTGTATCAACAGACATCCAGGATGAGACCCTTGTTGAAAGAGCTATGATTTCACTGGAGAACCAAGGAACAGAGGCTGATGCTTTTCCCAATGAAGCTTATGAGCAAGTAAATGCTTTCTCAAGTGATGTTGAGGAAATGTCTTTGGAAGAAATGGTGGAGGAACTCAAGACCTTGAACCAAAGGCTAAGAGACAAGGATGACTCTGTCCAAACCAGGGTGTTCATATCTAAAGAAGTGAAAAGGGTTAGATTAATGAACAGCCAGGGCTTTGAAGGAAGCTACGACAAGACCAACATTTCCCTGGGCATGTCTACTATTACAGACCAAGGCTTCCATGGGGCATCAAAATCATATGATTCCGGTATGATGCCAGAAGTCCTTGATCGACACATTGACAACCTATTTGAACACCATTACCTGGGCGATAAGAAAATACAATTAGATAATGAAACCATGCCAGTGGTATTTGCTGGTAGAGTCATGGGGTCTCTTATGTTAAGGGTCTTGGCAGGTGTTAACGGAGGCAATATCGTCAAGGGTGTTTCTCCCATGGTAGACAAGCTGGGCCACCAGATCTTTTCAGATAAGTTGACCATCAGGGATGTAGGTAACCTTTCTTGGGGCTGCAACACTATGGCCTTTGATGATGAGGGGACTCCAAGTCAAAATACCCTGGTATATGACCAAGGGAAGTTGAACTCATACCTGATGAGCATTGGTCAGGCCAAGAAGTTAGATTTAAAGCCTACAGGTAATGCTCTTAAGCGGTCTTTATTCTCTAAAGAGATAGAGGATGCGCCAGCTGTATTTGACACCAATATGTTAATTGAGGGAGACAATATTCCTGATGAGACCCTGATTAAGGGGATCAAACGTGGCTTGTTGATAACTGGGGTTATGGGAGCCCACACCGGTAACATGGTAGCTGGGGATTACTCTATGAACATATCCAGTGGTTTCCTGATTGAAGAAGGCAAGTTGGTTGGCAAGGTTCAAGGAGCCATGATAGCTGGTAATATTTATGACCTCTTTAAGAATGTAGAGGCCATAGGATCTGAATACGAAGTGATGCACAGTATCTTCTACCCTATGGGCTATGCCCCCATGGTTAAGTTCAGTGAAGCATTGATTATAGGTAAATAAGATAAGGGTTAGTTCTCCAGGAGAACTAACCCTCTTTTTATCTAGAGAAATCACTGGCAATACGACCATCCTCTATTTCTATGATACGGTCTGTTTTTTCAGCAATTCGGCGGTCATGGGTAATAATTAAAAATGTGGCACCTGTTTTCTGGTTGATTTCTCTAAGGAGATCATAGATCTGCTCTGTGGTATCTGAATCCAGGTTACCAGTAGGTTCATCGGCTAAGATCAGTTTTGGCTGGTTCATTAGGGCTCTTGCAATAGCCGTTCGCTGCTGCTGGCCACCAGACATCTTGCTGGCAGGGTTGTTTTTTACCTTAGACAAGCCTACCAAGTCTAAGAGGTCGTGGGCTCTTTTTTCCATGTCCTTGTCCATCTTCTTATGTTTAATGTAATAGGGCATCAGAACATTCTCTAGTGCAGTAAACTCAGGGAGTAGGTAATGAAACTGAAAGATGAAACCAATGGTCTCGTTTCTAACTTTAGCCAGGTCTTTTGACTTTAAATCTGTTGTCAGGGTTTGGTTGATGATAACCTGGCCAGAAGATGGCTGGTCCAGGGTGCCTATTATATTTAAAAGAGTGGACTTACCTGAACCAGACTGGCCTATTATGCTACAGAAGCTGCCTGTCTCTATAGTCAGATCAACGTCGAATAAAACCTGTGTTTTAATGTCCTTGCCATAGACCTTGCTGATGTTTTTAATTTCAATTATCTTATCCATTTCTGATCACCTCAATTGGAGAGAGTTTTTTTGATTTAAGGGCTGGTAGGATGGCGGCTCCAGTAGAAGCTAGCACAGCAATGCAACCAGATAGTAGGATGAATCCAGGTTCAATTAAAATGGGGACGACAGGACTGCCGTCTGGATTAAGAGCAAAGCTGGAAAAAGCAAAGAGAAGACCCAGGCCCAGACCAATTCCTAGCAGACCTCCCATGATCCCTAGAATCAATCCTTGGAGAAGGAAAATTTGACTGGCAGTAGAGTTCTTAATCCCCATGGCCTTCAGAATGCCAATTTGCTTGGATTTCTGTAAAACTGAAATAGCCAAGACACTGGCTATACCCAAGACAACAGATATAACAACAAAGACTTGAATCAAGTAACTAGAAGAAGATTGGCCTGTTAAACCAGCTAGGAGTTGTTCATTTTCAATCTTCCAGTTGCTAATAGAGACTGTCTCATCTGCCAGGTCTTGGTCCATTTGCTCGGCCAACTGGTCTGCTAAGAAGGGGTCTTCTAGCTGACTCTCAAAGCTGCTAATTGAGCCTGGTTTGATTTCAAAGGTCTTATAGGCCAGGTTCAAGCTACCGATGACCCACTGTTCATTCAAGGCATTCACCTTGAAGTCAATGATGCCAGATACAGTGACTAGGACCCCCTGGCCCTGAGCGGGAATAAGCTTGACCTGGTCACCAACTTCTAGGTCTTGGTCTCTTGCAATGATTTTACCCACTAGTATTTCGTCGCCTAGAGGCAATTGACCCTTACCCACTAGCCGGCTTTTAAAATCGTAAATGGCATCGGCTCTGTCTAGAGGAAATCCTCTGAAAAAGACCTGGGTATAATTATCCTGGACCTGTATAAAGGCTCCCTGGCTTAAAGATGGGGTGGTTGCAGACAAGTCATAGGCCTTTACAAAGGCATCGATTTTAGAGTAGTCTTCAATGAAACCCTTCTTATCAACCGGTTCAAGGGTGATATGGGATGCCTGACCAATGGTTGCATCAATTAAGCTGGCTTGAAGGCCATTGATTAAGGACCCAATGAATATTTGAACGGATATGCCCACACCGATACCAAGGGCTATTAAGAGGGTCTGCCCCTTGTTGGATTTTAGGAATCTCCAGGCGATCTTAAAGGCCAGTCTCATATAGGACCTCCTTAATCTCTTCTAGGTCCTCATAGGTATAGGGATAAAAATCAGCTCCCAAGCTAGCATGGGCCCCTTGGGTAAATTGAATGGCATATCCCCCTAGAGAGACCTTAACATCTAGTTGTTTGAGGGTTTTGACCAAGTGCTTGACCCGACTCAAATGATAGTAGTTTGTTACGCTGATGGATACAAGGTCTGGTGATAAATCCTTGACAGCACAAAGGATTTCCTGGTCAGGTGTATTGGCTCCTAGATAGTAGGCTTCAAATCCTAAGAGGGTGAAAAAATCGTAGGTCATGCGGGCACCTAGGAAGTGATATTCTTCCATAGGGCAGCATACTAGGACTCTTTTATGGATGGATGCTTGTTTTTGGGCCATTACATAAGGAAAGGCTGTTTCTATGAGGGTTAACACAATGTTGGTCTGCAGGTGTTCCTGCCAAACGGGTAAGGATTGTTTATTCGACTGGGATGCAATGGTATAAAGGCTCTTTTCTAAGACAGCCTGGTAAAGGTCTTGAATTAAAAGTCCCTCAGTTAGGGCCGCTTGAACCAGCTTATAACATTTGATTTTGTCACCTGCCTGGAGGGCAGGGTAAAAATCACTATATACTTGTTTGACTTCCATATATCCTCCTTAGATTGTTAATATATGTAATTGGTACCCCTGAATTAAAAATATATTCAACCTTATTTATATTATTTTAGTAGTATATCTCAAGATCTTGCATAATATTTTTAGCTTAGGGTAAGTATTTGCTAGATAATAAAGGAAGGTAGAGATGACAGATTATATAGAATATAAAAAGGGGGATACCCCTTCTACAGATAAACTCTTAGAGCTTGTAGACTCATATGCCAGTGAAGTAGAATCCTTAAAAAAGGAACTGGAATCCAGTAAGAAGAAGTCACAAGAACTCTTAATGGCCATAGAGCAAAGTGCATCCACCATCGTGATGACGGACATCTCTGGTGAAATCTATTACGCCAATCCTAGTTTTGAAAAAACAACAGGCTACACCATTGAAGAAGTCATGGGTAAAAGACCCAATATTTTAAAGTCAGGCTATACCAGTCCCGAAGCCTACAAGGACCTGTGGGACAGGATCAGCCATGGTCATGACTGGCGGGGGGAGTTTTATAACAAGAAAAAAGATGGGAGCCACTATTGGGAGGCTGCTACTATTTCACCTGTAAAGAATAGTAAAGAGCAAGTCATCGGTTACATGGCTGTCAAGGAGGATGTGACCAATAGGAAAATGATGGAAGAGGCCATCAGCTACCAGACTCTTGCTCAGGAAACCCTATCCCTTATTTCCTATAAATTATTGGAAGTCAATTATGACAACTTCAAGGATCATTACCAGGAGATTATGGGGCTAGCATTTGATTTCTTACAGTGTGATTATGGTTGTTCAACGATTTTATCCGACCCAGATCTTGGACTGGAGGAAATTTCTTTTAATTTCAGTTCTTTCCCCTTGTTTAATCCAGGAGAGGACAGACTAGGGGATCTAGTCAGCCACAAGTTGAGTGTTCAGGTGGTTGGGGCAGAGGAAAATATCCTGGTGGACCACTGGATTGACGATCCTAAAAGGGCCAGACCCAAGAACCTGGTTATTATTAACTGGATTGTGAGTGGCAGGAGTATGGGGTATGTGGTCATGGGATCCTCTAAAAAGACCATAAGATTAAGGGATACAGACGGTGTGTTTGTTCAGACACTGACGGGTGCCGTGAGCAATATGTTGAGTTCCTTTAAGGCAGATATAAAGTTATCAAGAAACCAAGCCAAGCTACGCCAATATATGGATTTTGCACCCGATGGTATCTTGGTTATGGACCAAGAGGGTTATATTATAGATTGTAACTTGTCTATGTTGGACCTAGTTGAGGTCAAAAGGGACCACTTGCTGGGTCAGCATATTGAGGCCATACTAGATGAGTCTTTCGACTGGCTGACCCATAGGGCCATTCAAGGAGAATGGCAGTTAAAGAGGTCACACACGTGGTTGTCTGTAGCCATTGTTAGTCTATCTGATCATGAGTACTTGGGTTACTTCAAGGATATTAGTGATAACAAACGGGCCTACAATGAGATCTTACGTAGTGAGACCCTTATGAATATCTCTCAAAGTCTATCCCATGTTGGTGCTTGGGAGTGGGTTGTAGCAACGGGTAATACCCATGTAACCCAGGAAATATATAAGATATATGGCCTGGAGTCAGAGTCAAGTATTTTTAAGGATAGAACCCTTGGAGAGGTACTGGATCAATTCTACAGACCAGAAGACCTCCCCTTGCTCCACCAAGGGATTGGTCGAGTGATTAGCGAAGGAAAGACCTTTGAAATAGAGTTAGAAATTCATGATGCTAGTGGGCGCCACAAGTGGGTACTTATAACTGCATATCCACAGTATGAAGGGGACAAAGTGGTTAAAATAGTGGGTAATATTATGGATATCAGCCGTCGTCGTACCTTTGAAGACCAGTTGCAACAGGCCAAAATTGATGCTGAAAAAGCCAATGCGGTTAAATCAGATTTCTTGGCCAACATGAGTCACGAAATTCGAACACCCATGAATGCCATACTGGGAATGGTCAATATGTTAGGGGACACTCCCTTGTCCTTTGAGCAGAAGAACTATTTTGATATGATTAAGAGATCCTCACATAATCTTTTAGACATCGTCAATGATATTTTGGACTTTTCAAAGATTGAAGCTGGTATGTTGGCCCTGGAGCATATTCCCTTTACCCTGGATGAAGTTGTGAAGGATGTTATGAGTGTTATTGCATCAACAGCCCACGATCGTGGCCTAAACTTCTACGTGACCATGCCTACCAGTCTTAAACGAAAGATGATGGGAGATCCCCTTCGCCTGAGACAGGTTCTGATTAATATTTTAGGTAATGGGGTGAAGTTTACCCAGGAGGGTTATGTGTCTCTTGAGGTAAGAGAACGATTAGAGGGGGGACAGACCTACTTGTCCTTCTTCATAAGAGATTCGGGCATTGGTATATCAGAAGACCATAGAAAGACCCTCTTCAAACCCTTTACACAGGCTAGTAATTCCATTACTAGGCAATATGGAGGAACAGGACTGGGCCTTTCCATCAGCCAGCAGCTTGTTGAAATGATGGGGGGAACCATCCAGGTTGAGAGTGTCATCAACCAGGGTAGTTGTTTCTCATTTGACCTGGTCTTTCCTCATGAAAGCCTAGATAGACAAGAGGACCTGGTGGTCTACAGGGACAGGGTTCAGGTTATCTATGATGATCTTAAGTCATATAAGCTTCTTGAGACTTATCTAGAGGCCATGGGGACTGAGATCACAGCTACCTTCATACATGAAGCGAGTGACTTGACCTATAAAACCCTAGGTGAGGACCAGGACATAATCATCATTGACTTGGCGTGTACAAGTCTTTTGGATAAACTGAAGACCCTCATTAAGTATGACTCAAATAGGGTCCTAATCCTCATGCCCTATGGGGCTAAGGTTCTTAAGAGTCAGGCCCAGCATATGATGAAGCCCTTCACCTTTATTGACCTCTACAACCACCTGGGACAAATGGATCAAGTTGTCCAGGTTAAGAAGGGGGGACATGACAGTAAGCGGCTCCATAACAGACAAATACTTCTAGTGGATGATTACATCATCAATCGGAAGGTGGGCAAGTTAATGATAGAAAAATTAGGGGGACGAGTTGATCTTGCATCTTCTGGCAAAGAAGCTTTGGATATGGTAAGAAATAAGACCTATGATGCAGTCCTTCTGGATATACAGATGCCTGATATGGATGGTCTGGCAGTCGCTAGAACCATGCGCAAAATGGAGGGATTGGCAGACCTACCCATTGTGGCTATGACTGCCCATGGTATGCAAGAAGATATAGAGAAGTCAATGGCAGCTGGTATGAATGACCATATCGTCAAACCCATCTTACCGGAAGTGATTCTTAGGGTATTAAACCAACATATGGGGTCGAAAATGAGCTCTTATCACTTGGGTGTACTGGATGTTGAAGAGGGGCTCAAGCAGTGCTTTAATGATCATCAAACGTATAAGGAAATACTATCTTATGTCTTAAATAACCAGGCTGGAGAAGGTCAGGCTGTAGTGGATGCCTTTTTGAAAGTAGATTACTCTAGTTTGAAAGTCCACTTACACAAGTTGAAGAATACAGGTTTAAATATCGGTGGACGGGGTCTTGTGGAATATATTGAAGGCTTGGAAGTCCTTATCCAAGAAAAGGAACTGACCCAGGGTCAAGTGGATGACCTACTGTCTATTTATAAGCAACTCATGGAGGATATTAGGACCTACTTAAAGAACTGAAAAATGCCCCTAGCTCCTGGCTGGGGGCATTACTTATAGGTCTTGAATGAGAACTTTTAAATCCTTTAAAACATCCCATACACCATGGCTGGTATTAGATACAAGGCCATAAAACAGGTCCTTGTCAGGGTCATAGGATGTAAAGAAGGAAACACCGGCATCAGCCCCCTCCATACAGGCCCTGTGATCATCAATCCACAGGCCATAACCATAGGCATCGTCTGAGGTCTCAGGTGTTTGGTCTTTTAACATCTGGTCGGTTAAATCCTTTGATAGAATCTTGTAGTTGCTTAAGTTATCAAAGAGGGTGACCAGGTCACCTGTAGTGGTGAATAAACCACCATCACCTCCACCTATAATAGGGAGACTGTAAATATTTGTCCGCCAAGCTGATGCCTCTTCAATATATCCTAGGGCTGTATTGGCTGGCAGGGCATCGAGCTTATAAAAGCCAGTATGATTCAATTTCAGTGGATCAATAATTTGGTCCTTGATAAACTGGTGATAGTCACCCGTTAACTTTTCTATGACCATGGCCAGAAAGACATAGGCCCCGTTGTTATAGTGAAAGACAGTGTTGGGTTTGTGTTTCATGGGCCTGTCAGGCATGCTTGAATAATAATCTGAGGGTTTAAGCAGTTGGTGCCAGGGCTTATCAATGGTAAAGTTATCAAAATCCTCAATGAGGTCTTCATCATAATAGTCTGGTAGGCCAGAAAGGTGGCTGAGTACCTGTCTTAGGGTGACCTCCTTATCATAGCTTTCGTATGGGCGTTCAATATAGTCAAAGAGTTTGCTGTCTAGAGTGAGTCTGCCTTGATCGATAAGCTTTAATATGCCAAGAGCCGTGAAGGTTTTGGTTCCAGATGCAATACCAAAGGCTGTATCGGTTCTGTTTTCTATCTGATTGGCCCGATCTCGGTAACCGAAGGCCTGGTGGTAGACCACCTGATCCTTGGTCTTTATGACAATAGAGCCTGAGAAGTTATTTTTTTCAAGTAGTTGGTTAATTTTTTTATACACAATATCACCTCCTCTTCTATTATAGGCTATTTTTTAGGGTATAATGATTACAATAAAATGACACCAGGAGGAAGGGAAGGATGAAAAATACATTTAAGACCATAAGGACCCTATCGAGGAATCGTTTTCTGAGCCTTTACGAGATTGAGTATACCAATAAGAAGGGCAAGACCAAGCACTGGATGGTTGCATCTAGAAAGACTGAGGATGATCTTAGGGCCTACTATCAGAGGGTAAGGCCCCTAAAGTCAGATGCGGTAGTGATATACGCTGTTCATGAACCCAGTGATAAGCTGGTGCTCATTAGGCAGCATCGGATGCCTGTTAATGACTATGTTTATGAGTTGCCAGCTGGCTTGATTGATCCTGGGGAGGAGGCCATGACTTCTGTTAAAAGAGAGCTCAAGGAGGAAACTGGCTTAAGTCTTTTGGACCTGACCCAAGAACCTGTCCAGCTGATTTCTACCCCAGGTCTATCAGAAGAGGCCTTTGAGATGGTCTATTGCACCTGTACAGGTGACTTAAGTAAGGAGTTCTTGGAGGTAGACGAAGACATTGAAGCCTTTCTAATGGGCCCTGAGGACCTGAGGGCCCTCTTAGCGAGTCGACCGAAAATGGACATCAAGGCCTACCATGGTTGTAACCACTACTTGTCCACTAGATAAGAAAAACCCCCTTCCTATTAGTTGAAGAAGGGGGTCTTTTTACACATTAATTTGCTGGTTCATAACCCAGCCAAACTCGTCCTTGTACTTGACAAGAGAATAGTGGTCAAAGGCTTGACACAAGAGGACCTCTGTTCCAAGTGAGGGGGATAAATAATGGTTCACAAAATCAAGCTTGGGAACCCATTGTCCTTCATACTCCATGATCAAGTCAGTGAAGATGGAAAAGTACTTCTGACTATGGTGGTGGTAGCACCGGCTGGTTAAGGGCCCCTTGTCGATGATGTCGAAGGTGTAGTGGGGGTAGTTCACATGGATTTTGTCCTCTGATGGATGATCAAAGGTGGCTACAATGGTTTTGGGTTCAAAGGTATTGTACTGGATAGTTTGATAAGTATAGGCATCCTGGGTTCGAGTAATAACAAGGGCATTGAGCTCAGCAGAGGACTTAACCCCCATGCCACCGTCAATGAAAATTAGGTTCTTGTCTGAGTTAAAGTAGGGCAGGTTTGACAGGTGGTCAGACTTCAAGAGACAGGCTGGCCAGTGACCAAGGATGGTGGTCTTGTCTTGAACCTTGCTTTTACTGTTAAAATCATCAAACTTTAAGAACTCCCTTTCCTGGGTATCCAGACACAAGCCCTCACTGTAGCCTCCGTGGACCAGACGGAACTGATCAAAGTTTAAGATGATGGGAAGCTTCTGGATGAAGTCAAAGTCTTCTTGGTAGTCCTTTAAAAGACAATGATAATGGTCCTCCTGGCTCTTGTAGTCCCTTGTAGAGAGGCCGGAGGACTTGAAGATCGCATGGAAGAGGTTCTCGGAATATTCATTCTCTAGTAGGTGGTAGACATCCTTGAACCGGTCTAGACTGGCCATCACGTTTTGTATATTTATTTCATGGTTCCCCTTGAGGATAAATGTTCTTTCTCTATTGGACAGTTTTCTGACCATTTGAAGGGTCTTATAAGAGTCAGGTCCCTTATTGATAAAATCGCCTAGTAGAACCAGGTAGTCTTGGTCTTGAAGGGTCACTTTCTCCAGTAAGCCCTGTAGGTGGTCATAATGGCCGTGGACATCACTAATGACAATGAGACGGTAGTCTCCTTGGGGCTGGTAGTCAATAACTTTTTTCATTTTTCTTCCTTTCTCATACACTAGTCATGGTAGCATATATGGAATCAAAAGGGCAAGCCAGGTGGAAAAGTATTCCTAGCATTTTTCAGAGTTATTGACAAGTGAAACTATAGCCGATATAATCGTCATATATAAAAGCTGAGAAGAGAAGAGTAGTTATTGTGGAATTTACAGAAAGTCCTGAGGATGGAAAGGGATAAGGAAGCAGTAGTGAAACAAGACTTGGAGCTGCACTTTGGATGATTTGATATTGTGCCGGTTTTCCCCGTTATGGAAGAGATTATGATCTTATGAGAGGCCTTTGGCAAGTAGGGTGGCAACGCGATGATTCGTCCCTATACTTTCGTAGGTTTTTTTTGTTTATAAATGTTTGAATATAAAGTAAGGAGATTAAAATGAAAAATTTTAAAAGACCGAGACCGACCTTCCCCAAGCGAGCAGTTGTAACGGCTGGTATGCCTTATGGTAACAAGTCTTTACACTTTGGTCATATTGGTGGCGTATTTATTCATGCGGATACTTATGCGCGTTTCCTAAAAGACCGTATTGGTGAAGACAATGTTATTTTTGTATCAGGTACAGACTGTTATGGGTCACCTATTTTAGCAAGTTACAAGGACTATGTTGAAAAGACTGAAAATCCTTTATCTATGGCAGACTATGTTCAAAGTTTCCATGATATTCAAAAGAAAATACTTGGGGATTATGATGTTGATTTAAGCTTATTTGCCTCTTCAGCCTTTGGTAGAAGTGGTGAAATTCATAAGGATGTATCAAAGAAGGTATTTGAGTCTCTGAAGGAAAAGGGTTACTTGAAGAAGCTTTCGACCTACCAATTTTATGATCCAAAAGAGGAAGTTTACTTAAATGGCCGACAAGTTCAAGGTAAGTGTCCTTTCGAGGGTTGTATGTCTGATAAGGCCTATGCTGATGAATGTGCCCTGGGCCACCAGTACATGCCAAGTGAGCTTGTAGACCCTGTTTCTACTTTATCAGATGCTCAGCCTGAACTTAGGGAAGTTGCCAATTGGTACTTTGTTTTAGATGATTATACAGGGCCTCTTAAGCATATGGTGGACAAGCTCAAAAAAGAAAAGGTTGTTCGTCAAATGGTCCTTAGGGTAACTGACGAGTTCCTAAAGGCCCCCATGGTACATATCACTAGAAAAGAGTTTGACAAGCTAGAGGCCTGTGGAGAAAGCTTTGACCATTTAGAGCTTGAAAACATAGAAAAGAAACCATCGGTGACTTATATCTTTAAGGACCTAGACCAAAGAGATGGGGCAAGGGAGGTTTTAGACCGTCACAGTATTCGCTATAGAACTGGCAAGACCCTGGTTCCCTTCAGATTATCGGGTAATATTGATTGGGGAGTGCCAGTACCAGATGCTGAAGGTCTTAAGGATTTAACCTTCTGGGTGTGGCCAGAATCTCTATGGGCACCAATTTCCTTTTTACAAACCCACCTAGAGATGATTGGCAAGAACCCTGCTGACTGGGCTGATTGGTTCATTAACGACCAATCCAAGGTATATCAGTTTGTTGGAGAAGACAATATTTACTTCTACGGAGTGGCTGAGATGGCTATGTTAATGGCCTACCTGGGCAAGGACTCTCAAACAGAGGATGTATCAGATGTCAACTTCCCAACCCTAGTTGCCAACTGTCACCTACTCTTCTTAGATGCCAAGGCCAGTTCGTCAAGTGACATCAAGCCGCCTATGGCAGATGAGCTTCTTAACCACTATACCAAGGACCAGCTAAGAATGCATTTCTTAAGTCTAGGCTTATCAAAGAAGTCCGTATCCTTTAATCCTAAGGCCTTTAACCCAAATGCCAAGGAAGATGAGATGGATGCAGTCTTAAAGGATGGCAACCTACTGACCAATGTGTTGAATCGTCTGTTAAGGTCTGGTTTCTACACGGCACAAAAATATACGGATAACAGAATTCCACATCTTGAGGTGTCTGAGGCCATGAAGGCCATCGTGGAAAAGGGTGTTCTTGACTACGAGTCCAACATGTACAAGCATGAGTTCCACAGGGTCATGTATACCCTAGATTCTATGATCAGGGGCATCTCTAAGAACTGGACTAAGGACATGAAGGCTGCTGACCAGGAGGATTCTGATGAAATGAGAGCCCAGGTATTAGCGGATACCTTCTATGGTGTTAAGGCTGCCTTGACTCTGTTACATCCAATTGTGCCATCAAGTTGTGAAAATGCTAGAGACTACTTAAACTTAAATAAGGGACTATGGTCTTGGGATCACATCTTTGATCCTATTGAGTGTCTTATGGATGAACCTAATAACCATAGCTTAACTCATATCCCACCAAAGTTTGACTTCTTTAAGAAACATGAAAGTCAATTAAGGGGTTTTGAGGATTAAATCATAGAGAAGAGACAGGAAACTGTCTCTTTTTGTGTACCCTCATAGAACGAATGGTCTCAACCTATAGGCAGGACAAAAATAATAGTATATACTGAGGTGATTGACCGGACGGTCAAGGGGTAGAATGATGTGGGAGGTTGTTATGAGAAAAATTAATTACATGTGTTTGGGACTCGTCCTGATGCTAGTGAGTCTTATAGGGATGATGGCCTGTGAGAAAGCCGCTGATAAAAAAGAAGCATTCATATTTGATAGTGTTGATTATACGGATACGACGAATATGTTAATAGGCAGTGAATTACCTAGAATCCTTTTTGCCAATAAGGACCAGGTGATAGTAGAAAATAGGCATATTTACATTTATGACCTTAAAAAGAGAGAAATGGTCCAGTCCATAGATATGGTAGCCTTTACAGACCGTATTTTAGGCCCGGATTTTAAGGATAGATGTAGGTCATGGGTTATAAGTGACAAGGAGGGCGAGCGTTTGATATTTAGCTTTTCTCAGCTTGAAGGAGACAATCACAAGTACTTTACTTATAGCCTCAAGACCAGCCAGCTAGAGGAAGTATCTCAAGAGGTCTACTTGGTCTTAAGGGATAATCGTTATTCATGCCAGACCTTTGAGCCGGGGGACATTACTCGGTACGAGGATAGGTTAGACTACAAGGCTCAGATAGATGACCAAGCCTATCTTTATTTAGTCCTTAGTCGAGGTGATTTTAGTCAGGCCAGAGTGGTCTTAGAGGATGGAGACCAGTACCAAGTATATTCCCTTTTTAAATAGCAAATTATAAGAGGCTCAGCCTCTTTTTATTTTATCTAAAAGGCCCAGTCGTATAAAAACCTTCCTGATTACCATTTTTAAACTGTTCTATACATTGTTGTGATGTCTTATATAGGATAGGATAATCTTTGTCACTAAAACAAAGGAGGTGCTTATGATACATGTAGAAAATCTAAACAAATCGTTCAAAGTTAGTAAGAGAGCCCAGGGAATTCGTGCTGCGATTGGATCTTTTATTAAACCCAACTTTGAAACTATTGAAGCGGTAAGAAATCTGTCTTTCCACATTGATCCCGGCGAAATTGTAGGTTATATCGGACCCAATGGGGCAGGTAAATCAACGACTATCAAGATGATGAGTGGTATCCTAGTACCGGATTCTGGTCAGTGTTTGATTGATGGAAAGAATCCATGGAAGCAGCGCGTAGACCACGTTAAAAACATTGGTGTTGTTTTTGGTCAACGGTCGCAATTATGGTGGGATGTACCAGTTGTTGATTCTTTTGAACTGCTCAAGAACATTTATAAGATTGAAGATAAGACCTACAAGAATCAAATGGAGCTCTTAGGGGATTCTTTAGCTATTGGAGATATTCTAACGACACCAGTTCGCCAATTGAGTTTGGGACAACGGATGCGGTGTGAGATAGCTGCCTCTTTACTCCATGACCCTAAAGTCTTATTTTTAGATGAGCCCACCATAGGGCTGGATGCTGTTTCCAAGTTGGGGGTGAGAAAGTTCATCAAGACCCTAAATAGGGAGAAAAACACAACCGTTATTCTGACCACTCATGATATGAGTGACATAGACGCTCTAGCGAATCGTATGCTCTTGATTGGGAAGGGCCAGCTCCTCTTAGACGGGTCACTGCAGGATATAAAGAAGCAGTATTTCAAGGAAAAAACAGTTATTGTAGACCATTTTGAGAACAAGAAAGTCCTTAAGATACCTGGAGTAACTTGTAAAGAACAGGAGATTAACCGGTCCGTCTTCTCTGTTCCAGTCAACCAGGTCAAGGTATCAGATGTTATACAGTCTTTAGCAAGAGACCTGGAGATTATAGACATAGAAGTAACCAATCCGGATGTTGAAAACTTAGTTGTTGATTTATATAAGGAGTACAATATATGAAGGCTTATTATGCATACTTTAAGCTGTCCCTGCTAAAAAATCTCCAGTATAAAACAGCAGCCCTGGCAGGTATGGCGACACAACTGTTTTTCGGCATGGTTTTTATCATGATTTTTGAAGCCTTTTATAGTCTATCAGGCCCACAGCCTATTGGCTTTGACCAGTTGGTCCAGGTCGTATGGTTACAGCAGGCCTTCTTGTCCTTTATTATGTTATGGCAAAGAGATAGTGAGCTCAATGACATGATTGTCAAAGGACAAATCGCCTATGAACTGGTAAGGCCCAATAAACTTTTTCCATTTTGGTATTTTAAGCTTTTGGGTCAAAGGTTAGCAGGAGGCCTCCTGCGTTTCTTTCCCATCATAGCCATAGCTATTTTTCTGCCTGAACCCTATACCCTAAAGGGACCCGAAAGTTGGATGACCCTGGTTTGGTCTTTAGTCAGCTTAACCTTAGGTCTTCTGGTTATAGTAGGCATATCCATGCTGATTTATATCTCAATTTTCTACACCTTATCACCCATGGGGTCCTTCCTCTTGGTCGGTGTATTTGGAGAGTTTTTTGCTGGCTTGACCATTCCAATACCCTTAATGCCCCAGTGGTTACAGACCCTTTGTTTCATACTTCCCTTTAGGTATGGGGGAGACCTACCCTTTAGGATCTATGCTGGTCATATTAAGGGGTCTGATATCGTGATTGGTCTAGCCATGCAGGTCACGTGGTTGTTACTGATTTGGCTGGGAGGAAGTTGGTGGATGAACAAGTCCCTTAAGCGGGTTGTTGTGCAAGGAGGTTAGGATGCAGTTATATTTGAAGTACCTAAAAATACACTTTACAAGTCAAATGGCCTACAGGACTTCCTTTATCCTTTTGAGTCTTGGCCAGTTCTTTGTTCCTTTTCTTGTCTTTGTGTCTATGTTTTATATGTTCCAGCGGTTTGATACCATCCAGGGATGGTCATTCTATGAGGTAGCCCTCTGCTATTCCATTGTTCACGCGGGTTTTGCCATAAGTGAGTGTTTTGCAAGGGGATTTGATTCCTTCAGCCGCCTGGTACGAACGGGTGAGTTTGATAGGGTCTTGGTTAGGCCGAGGGGGACTGTGGTTCAGGTATTAGGATCAAAATTTGAATTTACCAGGGTCGGTCGCATGTTTCAGGCCCTCATTGTTATGGTAATAGCATTTTCAAATCTGGGCGACCGTTTTGCCTACTACCACTACCTTTTTATAGGATTGATGATCCTATCAAGTGTGATCATCTTTACTGGCATATACATCCTAGGGGCGACCATGTGCTTTTGGACCGTTCAAGCCTTGGAAGTGATCAACCTCTTTTCTGATGGGGGAAGAGAAATGTCTCAGTATCCCTTGTCCATTTATAAAAAGTTCATTAGGGTCTTCTTCACTTATGTGATTCCCTTTGGCATGGTCAATTATTATCCCCTAATGATGGTTTTGGGTAAGATAGACTATAAGCTGGTTTATGTGTTCATGCCTATCTTTGGTTTGCTGTTCATTTTACCTTGCCTCTTGATTTGGTCCTTTGGGGTCAAACGCTATAAATCAACGGGGTCATAAGTTTGTTCTTTCAAGTTATTCTGATACACTTTGGTTCCAAATGAGGACTTTCATGTTTTTATCGTGTAGAATATAAGTGTGATTAGGATGAATTAAGAGTTAGGAGGGTGGTATGAATCCAGCCATATATGTAGCTATATTTTTACCCTTGTTCATGGCCTTGTTCAGTCAAAGTCAAAACAAGAAGCTTGCCAGCATACATAAGATGAGAAGAAAGAACCCGAAGGAGAGAGGACAAATGATTGAATTAGCCAGACGATTTGTAGGTAGAAAATGTTATATTTACACCATTAATTCACAACTGAATGGAACCATTAAGGAGGTCTCTGAGAGTGGTATCTTAGTAGAAACCGGCAAGGTGGAGGAAGTTGTGAATGTTGATTATGTCATTCGTATCAGAGAAATCTATGGTAAAAAGAATAAATAAAACAAAGGACCCAGTTCACTTGAACTGGGTCTTCTTGAATATGTTGACCACTAAAGAGGGGGGAGTTTTATTAAATATAGGCAATTTGATGTTAAACCTGTTGATTATTAGGCGAAAATATGGTAAGATTCGACAGGAAATTATTTTTTAAATTAAATGGGGGACAAAATGAAATCTTTATTTGAAATCGTCGACTACATTGTCGCAGCAGGAAAAAGTAAAACAGAAAAGAACTTTAGGGCACTTGTATTACAGGGAATCCTAGCCGGTATGTTCATCGCTATGGGTGCTATTGGTTACTTCAGATTAGTAGCTCATGCAGCAGATCCTGGTTTAGGAAAGTTCTTAGGAGCTCTTATCTTCCCAACAGGTATCATTGCAATCCTATTGTTAGGTACTGAGTTATTTACAAGTGATTGTATGGCAATCTTAAGTGTTTACAAGAAAGAAGCGAAATTAGGCAGCTTCATGAGAATGTTAGTAACTGTTCTTTTAGCTAACCTAGTAGGAGCAATCATTATGGCTGCTTTAAGTACTGGGGCACATATCTTTGATGAACACATGTTACACATCGTAGAAAAGGTATCAATTAAGAAGACAACTATGCCAATTGATCAAATGTTTATCTCAGCTGTACTTTGTAATATCATTGTATGTTCAGGTGTTATGATGGCTTACAGTGCTAAGACTGTTGTGGGTAAGATTTTTGCAATCTGGTTCCCAATTGCCTTATTCGTATTAAGTGGTACAGAGCATATTGTTGCTAACATGTTCTACTTAATGATGGGTTACTTCAATGATGCTGCTATTACTATTCCTGGTATCTTAACTAGCTTTGGTGTTGTTGCACTGGGTAACTTCATCGGTGGTGGTATCCTTATTGCTGGTGTTAACTACTACCTAGACAAGGACTTAAGAAAGTAATATACTAGACCATAACAAGATATCTTGTTGTGGTCTTTTTTTAGGAGGTAGGCATGGATGGATATGCTAAAATGATGTTGGAAGACGATATGTCCTCAAGAGACAGGGTAGAGTTTGAGTGTCCGAGTTGTCACTTGAAGATGACCATCAAGGATTCAGATCCCTACGTGAGATGTCTCAAATGTGGCCAAACCTTCTACATAGAACGATTAGATGAGCAATAAAAGAGGCAGCCTGGGCTACCTCATTAAGACAAGACATGGGTCTTGTCTTTTTTAATCGATTAATATGTCTTCATCAATGGCCTCTAGTTGGTCTTCATCCATACCAAAGTAGTTCTTGACCATATCGACATCACTGGTGATGACACCATCGATATCGTATTTTAAGGTTTCCCTTAAAATATCCTCATCTTCTATAGTCCATACCCACATCAAGCGATCATGTTTCTTGATTTCTTTAACAAGGTCTCTTGAGAGCATGGTGTAATGGAGGGTATAGAAGTCCACATCTAAGGCATCCAGACTTCCCCAGAAGAAATAGATGACCTGGCCCAATCGGATCTCAGGTGCCTTTTCACGGGCATATTTGAGCAAGTTGGTATTGAAGGACTGGATATAAACATAGTCGGTCATACCCGAAGACCTGAGGTCCTGAACAATGGCATCAATGAGTTTTTTTGTAGACTTGTCACTCTTAAGATCCAGAAGAACATAGGCCCGTTTATCGATGGTCTTGAGGGCATCAATGAGGCTGGGAATTTTTTCGTTGACTGTATTTTTTATGGTATAGGTTTGGAGCTCTCTATAGGTTACATCAGATACCCGTTTAGAAACGCCCACCATCCGTGTCAGGGCATAATCATGGTGGAGGACTGGTACGCCATCCTTGGTCAACTGAATATCTAGTTCGATGATCATGACTCCCTTTTCAATGGCTTCTTCAATGGCAATCAGGGTATTCTCGGGGGCGGTCTTGTAACCAGCCCTGTGGGCTATAATTTCTACATCACGGCCACTATTGACATAAATCCCCTGCTTGGTCAGGGTAGTGTAGATTGAAAAGGCGATGGTAAATAAAATCAGGAGGATGGCAGTGATTTTTTTCTTCCTGAAATGAGAACACATGTAGGCCTCTGATTTTCTGACGACATCAAAGCATAAGAGTCTTACTTCATCCTTGGGACCATAGACTCTGTGATCACCATCATGTTCAAAGTGCCCCCTGATATCGACTTCATAATACAGGCGTGTTAGGAAAATCATGTTAAAGGGGGTTAAGAGCATGGTATGGAAGGTAAAGAAGAGACCTGACAGGGTTAAGAGGTACTTTTTAATGGCAAGGGGTGGGGTGTAGTTGATATTGGCTTGAATGTAAGATATACCGTATAAGACCAAGACACCAAATCCTATATAGAGGCCATTAATAACAATGAGTTTGCCTATATTAATGGCTGTCCCTTTCTTAGTCAATCTAAAGCTGTGCTTCATAGCCTGACTGATCTTTTCCTTTCTGAGTAAAATCCCGTGTAGGGTAAAAATAAATCGATATATAACATAAAGCAGGCCTATAATTATGGCTGTATAAAGGGCGGTATATAGGGGATTACTTTCCACCTTGGCCTCAAAAAATTGAGGTAGTTCAACGGTCTGTCCGATAGGACTTTGCACAGGCAACTCCACTAGGGGGATAATAAAGATAATCAAGAAGAAGAAGTATATGAGCTCAATGGACAAGAGGCGAGGCAACTTGCTTAAGGCGGTGAAAAAGGCTTCTGATATATAGATATCCTTCTTGAAGTATTTTTTGTGGGCAATCAAGATGTAAATGGCCATTTCCATGAAAATGAAGGTGATAGCCAACAGTAGGATTAAAAACAAACTGAACAAATTGTCTTTGTCTAAAACAATCTTAAAGACATCTTGGTTAAGGACAACCCCTGAGTTGTATAACATAATCATTCTTTGGAAAATGAAGGAAATAATGGGTATGAAAATAAAGCTTGTTGCAAACATAGATAACAAGCCGAAAAGTATATATTGACGGATGTTTTCTTTTAAGTCCTTGAGACTCTTGAAGAATAAATGCAACATAGGCTTTTCCTTAATCTAAAGAGGGGTTTGTGTATTATTATAATACCCAGCCCGGGCTGTAATTAACAGTTATTGACACTTGTTAAGAAAAGATTATATTTCCTGTGACATAATGGAAAAGGGCCCCTATTTAGGGGCCCTAGCCTTATAAGTTAATTTCTTCTGACATCCTGATAAGGTCCTTATCCCCTCGGCCAGACAGGTTGATAACAATGATCTGGTCGGAGTCTAGGGACTTGGCCAACTTTAGACCGTAGGAAATAGCGTGAGAGGATTCGATGGCGGGTATGATGCCTTCAGTCTTTGATAGGGTTTGGAAGGCTTCTATGGCATCTTGGTCACTGGCAGTAACATAGGTACACCGGTTCATGTCCTTATAATGACTGTGTTCAGGCCCCACACCAGGATAATCTAAACCTGCAGCAATTGAATGAACTGCTAGGGGGTCTCCCTTTGAATCCTGGAGGGTATAACACTTAAAGCCATGGATGATGCCTGGCTGGCCGTAGGTCATGGTTGCCGCATGTTGCCCATCCTCCTTACCCAGACCAGAGGGTTCTACACCAATGAATTTAACCGGGTCATCTACAAAGGGGTGGAAAAGACCAATGGCATTGCTGCCGCCCCCTACACAAGCGACAAGATAATCTGGCAGACGGCCCTCAGCTTCAAGAATCTGGTCTTTTACTTCTTGCCCGATAATCGACTGGAACTCCCTAACCATTAGGGGGTAAGGATGGGGACCGACAGCAGATCCTAAGAGATAATAGGAGTCATCACAGGTTTCCACATAGGCCATTAGGGCTTCATCAACAGCTTCTTTCAGGGTTTGCTGGCCACTTTTAGCAGGGATAACCTGGGCACCAAGGAGTCTCATTTTAAAGACATTGAGTTCTTGTCTTTCCATGTCAACGGCTCCCATGTAGATGGTACAGTCCATATTGAAGAGGGCACACACAGTAGCTGTTGCTACCCCATGTTGGCCAGCTCCGGTTTCAGCTATGATTCGTGTTTTACCCATTCGTTTTGCCAGTAGGACCTGACCGATGGTATTGTTGATCTTATGAGCGCCCGTATGGTTGAGGTCCTCTCTTTTTAAGTAGATTTTAGCCCCGCCAGCCAAACGCGTTAGGTTGTCTGCCAAGTAGAGGGGGTTCGATCGACCGATATAATTCTTTTGATAGTATAGAAGGTCTTTCTTGAAGTCTGGGTCTTGGTGGTATTTGAAGAAGGCTTCTTCAATCTCTTTCAAGGGAGCTTCCAGGGGTTGTGGGACATAGGTTCCGCCATAGGGGCCAAAATATCCGTTTGCATGCTTTAATGTCTTCATAATTTTCTCCTTTATCTTCTTGGGTTAATAAACGACTGGCTTGAGTTCAGTTATGCCACATGGGGAACCTCCTTTCCTTTATGTATACAAAAAAGCCCCCTATGTTATAAAACATAGAGGGCGATAGACTCGCGGTGCCACCTCATTTATAGCTTAAGCTACATCTCATCTGTTACGGGTACAGGTACCGATAACATATCTCTGTAACGGGAGAGCCCGGGTTGCCTACTAGTGTTCAGCGCCCACTCATGAGTCCATTCAAATTCTTTTTCCATACTGGATTTCCACCATCACCAGCTCTCTATCATGTGCTAAAAATTTTACTACTCTCAATCAACGATTTAGGTATTGATAGGAGTATACCCTTGAAAAAACAGAAAGTCAAGCCTGTTTTTTTCTTTTTTTTTATGGGCATGGGTTCAAACTGACCTCCAACATGAGGAGGGAAGCCTGTCATTTGCTCACTGTCAGCTGGGTATATAGGCCTAGGAAAACACTCTTTTGGCTTTCATTTTTTTATTTTCAAGAACTAAAAAGAGGGATGATCCCAGGTATCCTGCAAGAGTGCCACCTATAATGGCAAAGACAACTGCCCCGATCACATTGATGGCTGGATTAAAGCCGAAGGGGGCCAAGAGACCAGGAATAGGTGAAGCGGTTCCTGGGGCGTTATTGATGATGTTGAAGTAGGCTGCTGATAAGCCTGCTAGGGCCCCGCCAAGGAAGTTGGAACTGTATATTTGCAGGGGATTTTGCGTGATGATATCTGCCTGGGTAAGGGGTTCAAGCATAACAGCTAGTACATTGGACCGGTTACCAAAGCCTAATCTTCTGAAAACAGTTCCGTTGGTGAAAGACCCACCTACACAGGCGATGGCAGCGATACCCATAGACAAGCCCTGAAGGCCCAACATGGCTGTAAGAGCCATAGACGATAGGGGTGAGGTACAGATCATTTTAATGATGCCCCCAAGAAGGAAGCCCATTAAGTAGGGAGATTGTTGGGCTGCAATAGAAATTGTTTCTCCAATGTGATCCAGGGTTAGGTTGACAAGGGGGTCTGCTCCAAGAGCGACCAGGCGAGCAAGAGGGGCTAGGATTAAAGACCCAACAATCAAATCTAAACCCAGGGGAAGTTTTTTGCTTAGAATGGGTGCAATCAGGCCTACTGCATAGCCTGCAAAGAAGCCTGGCAAAATGCCATATCCTGATACCGATACACCAGCGACTACAGCATATACAGGGTTGATCTTCATGCTGAATCCAATTAGAGTGACGGCTGCAACAGCCCCCATACTACCAGAAGCAGTCCCCACATCTCCTAAGAAGGATAAACCCACAAGGTCCCCTGAGATATACTTGTGGATGGCCTCTACTAAGAAGGTTGCCACTGCTGCATTGGCTAAGCCAGACATGGCCTCCTGGCCCTTGGGCATTTTTAAACTAAAAAGTGAAAACATAGATAGTGCAATAAGTAATAAGCCAATTCCTTTGATAATTTCCATAATTTCCTCCTCAAACGTAAGAAATGGGAGCGGGACTTATATTTTAATGCACTAAAAAAAGAAACAAGGGCACTAAAATAAAGTGCTCTCATTTCTGTCCTATAACCTGAAAGATTCCTTACATGAGTAAGTTGCTTCTTCGGTGTCTAAACTTAGATCTCTCCAGAAGTGTGTCGGATTATTGTATTTGACCTGAAAGTTTCGCTATAAGGGTGAGCGCCCTTATAACTTGCTCCTACGGTTATGTGAAACATATCTTCAATAATCGTCATCCACCTATATGATTTTGTTTACAAGTAGAATTGTAACAGGATTTTTTTGAAATGCAATGATTTTAATCAAGAATATGTATTGAATAATTTATGATTTGATAGGTGACATATTAAATAGTCTAATGGATTAGGTGGCTTCAGAGATTCAACCATGAGGTTAGACTAGAAACCATTTGGTTCATTGTTAATGGGTGCTGCTTTTGCTATAATGGTCTAAGTGAGGTGAAAACATGAAAACATACATAAAACAATTAAGATCAACCATTTTCCTACGGGTATTAACGGATGGACTCTACGTTATATCTATAGCGGCCATCCCCTATATTATTAAGAGCCTGATGGATTACGACTATGATAAGGGCCTTAAGGGCATCTTGCTGATGGTCCTTCTTTATCTTCTGGCTGTAGGATCAGGCATGGTCTTTCAATATATTACCCAGTATCATGCCTGGCTTTTTAGAAAAAAGTTTTTCCTTATGCTCAAGGGAGATATATTTAATAAAGTGGTCAACTTCAGTCAGAAGGAATTTGAAGACCAGGATATAGGGGCCTATATTTCCATGTTAGACAATGAAGTGGGTGTTGTAGAACAATATTATGATTCAGGGGTTAACATTGTCCAGTCCTCTATTAATATTCTAGTCTACGGTATTTACATGTTTATCATGGACCCCTTGATAGCCCTGGCTATTATTTTTGTGTCTTGCTTAACCCTTTTCTTGCCCAACATCACCAGCAAGGAGCTGAGTTCAAGAAGGGGCAAGCATCTAAAGGCAACAGGTCATTATTACTCTTTGGTTAAGGACCTCTTATCAGGTTTCAGTCAAATCGATTATAAGACAAGGTCAGGTTATCAAAGAGAGCACAGGGAGAATCTGGAAAAGACAGAGGAGGCTATGATGGCCTATGGGGCCTTTAATACCTTTGTGAATGTTTTCAATGGCTTTTTCATGTACCTTTTGGACATAGCGGCCTTTGCCCTAGTGGGAATTCTTCTTGTCTACAAGCAAATTTCCATAGGGGTGGCTATGGCAACCCTGGTTTACATCAAGGAGTTTGTTTACCCCATCAGGTACTTAATATCTGATATCAGTCGAATGAAATCGGCTAAGGGAACAAGAGATAAGCTAGAAAGCTTTGTGTCTAAACCACTTACAGACCTTCCTCTTGTTGAGAAGTTTGAAGAGACTATATGCTTTAAGGGAGTAAAAAAATCCTTTGGGGACTTGACTATTGGTCCCTTGACCTTAGAGATACAAAAGGGCAAAAAATATGTGATTGTAGGTGAGAGTGGGTCGGGCAAGTCAAGTTTGATTAAACTATTAACAAAAAAGATAAACATGGACCAGGGGACCATCAGCATAGATGGTCAGAATTTAAACGGAGTAAATCCAGAGGGTCTAATATCCTATATCAGTCAGTTTGAACATATCTTTAAGACATCAAGTATGAACAACACCAGCTTCTTTTCTTCTTACCAAGATTCTCAAGTGGACCAGGCGCTTGATGACTTGAAAAGTGACAAGTTAAGGGGGCTTATGGCTAGTGAGGATGCATCGGTTTTCAGTGGTGGTGAGAAGCAGCTTCTTGCCCTTGTGAGGCTCTTAGTGCGACAAAGGGAGATATTGATTTTGGATGAACCCTTTGCCTCTCTGGACCCTGATAACAGGAGGCGGTTTGAAGACATGGTTTATGGACTCGAGAATAAGACCATGCTAGTGATTACCCATCAATTAAGGGAGGATATGGTTCATTACTTCGACCATGTACTTTACATGACTAAGGGACAAGTTCAAGTCAAGGAAGTCCTAGAAGGTCAAGAGGTTGGCTAGGTCAAGGATCACATAAAGTCACATAATGATTGGGTAAGACGAGCCAGTATCCAGGAGGGAGTATAAATGGATCGAATAAATGATAAATACACAATCCATCAAGAGGATATACACAAGCTCTTTAAGCAGGTCATGGGCTTAGATGTTGACTCGATTACTTTTATGACCGATGGCAGTAGTACAATTAACTACAGGGTAGATACCCTAGCTGGGACCTACCTCATAAAGTTTTATCCTAGCCAGAGGGACAACTGGCCTGAAATTCATCTAATGACCAGCCTACAAGGCCAAATTAGGGTACCTAAAATTCACCATTATGACCTCAGTCGTAAGCGGGTAGGGACAGACTACCTTATAAGTGAGTTTATAGAAGGAAGGACCTACAGGTTGTATGTCGCTGATCATGGCATATCTTCCAAACATGCCAAAGAAATTGGAGAGACCCTAAAAGTGATCCACAGCAAAACCTATGATGCTCCTCATTTATTTGACCAAGAAAAGACAGGTGTCAGGTCCATTCTTGATCAGTATGCCTACTATATTGATTCACAAGCAATCGAGCATCTTGGTCCTCCCTACAGACGCTACCTTAAAGAGATTCTTAGGAGGGATAAAGACCTTATATCCAGCTTGAATGAGAGAACGGTTCGGACCCATGGTGATATGAATCCAGGTAACATACTGGTGGATGAGGATGAAAGGCTTTGGTTTATTGATTTTGAGTATGGTCATGCGACGAGTCCTTACTTGGATTTTGGTAAGTTTCTAAGAAAAAGGCAGGCTTATTCTTGTCATTTATCCACTGACATCTTACAAGTGATCCGGTCAGCCTACCAGTGTCCCATGCCTGACAACTGGATATACCTGTCTATGTTGGCGGACATACCAGCCATTCTCAGACTTGTTGACAAGGACCAGGCCAACAAGTGGTGGGTTGAAAACATACGAAGGAGACTTGAGGACCTCTATGAAGGCGTAGACCGAGAGTCATATACCCTAAGAAGCTGGATTGAGACCTAGTCGGGAGGACAAAGATGACTTACAAGTATATAGAAAGTGAGAAAAGAGTCATAAGACTTGAGGAAAGGAAAGCCCCTGGATGCATTTTAGATATAGGTGGAGGGGGAGAGGGCTTCATAGGCAACCTTTATGGACAGGCAGTTATTGCTATCGATACCCGGTTAGATGAATTGGAGGACTTAAATAACGATTCTATCAAGTTGGTCATGGATGGGTCTGACTTAGCCTTTACAGATAATAATTTTGACCTGGTAACCCTCTTTTACAGCCTCATGTATATGGGCAAAGAAACCCGTCAGGCAGTCTTAGCGGAAGCCACTAGGGTCTTGAAGCCAGGTGGACTGATAGAACTATGGGATGTGGAACTGCCTAAAGCAATGATGGGTCAAGATTGGGTCTTTTTAGCCCACCTAGTGGTGGACTATATGGATACCTTAAATCCAGTCACCTATGGAGTGGGACTGGATCAAGAGGGCATGACCTGTCATGAGATTGAATCTTACTTAAGAGAACTTGAAATGGAGCTTGTTAAGATTAATTATCAGGTCCCCATGTTCCACATGGTATTTAAGAAAAGCAACCTGCTTTAAGACATTTTGGGGCATATAATCCGTCCCTTTATGAAAAAAATCCAACCAGAGCCGAAAATCATGATAAGATATTCATGAAAAGATAAGGAGGCTGAGATGAAGAAAAACAAACTTATAATTCCCTTGATTCTAGTATTTGCCCTGGGCTTTGGTGTTTACCTATATGCATCCAGTTTTTCTAAGGCTGAGACTGCTCTAGAAGCCAGAGGCTACCAGGTCATAGAAAAGAAAATCTCCTTTCATGGCTTTGGTAGACCCTATAGTCAATATAAGGATGATATTGTGGTTCAGATGACAGTTGCCAAGGAGGGACAAACCTACCAGGCCTATTACCAGCAAAGATGGTTCTTCTTAGAGAGCCTTTACATCTCAAAGTACAGTCTTGAAAACCAGGAGTCCTATCTGAAAGAGGCTGATTACTCATCGCCTGGGTCCAAGCATAATTTTCATAAGATCAAACTTAAGTAGGCCTAGATGTAAGACTGGATTTTATTCTTATGTAAAAAAGAAATATAGGATGCCTCATGGAGAAGAGGAGGACTGGGTTAGATTCACAAAAAAGGGGTCCCTTTCCCCCCACTTTTACCCCTAAATATTGAATCCATCCTTCAATTTATGTATGATGAGTTTATATTGAGGTGACCTATGACGAATATGAGAGTCCACAATCGTGTGGCTTATAGAGAAAAATTAGAATGCTACCATTATTATTCTGTTGATGGACAGAGACATCCCTTTAAGGAAGTAGTCCAAATGGAGGTTTTTGATCTTTCTCTGGGAGGACTAGGGATAGTGACCAAGTATCAATTTCCTGAGGATATTATATTAGAGTTCACCTTTTATCTAGAAGCCATCCCCTACCAGGTTATGGCCCTAATTAAATGGGTGAACACAAATGATATATTCTACCGGTACGGCCTTGAAATCCTAGGCCATAATAATATGCTTTTTAGACACCTTCAGCAATATGTTAATGGTAAAAGGATCAGTAGTACTTCATTTTAGTACTACTTTTTTCATTGTCTAGGAAATTACCTTTTTATAGGCTAAAGACTAGGCAAGGCCCCTAATATCCGTTACAATGGTTCTAGCGAAAAACTCTATTTGAGACGAGTATATGGAGGCATGTGATGGATAAAGTAAATGTATTGGGCGTAGGGGTATCAAATGTAACCCTAAAAGAAGCCCTTGATTATAGTATGAAGACCTTTTTTGATCCCGACCAGGCCCAAGGGAAGATCATAGTAACACCTAACCCTGAGTTTATGGTCAAGGCTGATCAGGATGCTGACTTTAAGGCTGTATTGAATCAGGCTGATCTTTGTCTTCCTGATGGGATTGGAGTTATTAAGGGGGCCAAGTACCTGGGCTTAAACTTGAAGGAAAAGGTCGGTGGCTACACTTATACCCTTGCAGTAGTTGAGGCCCTAGCCAAGAGACAGGGAAGTGTATACTTGCTTGGTGGTCAGGTTGGTGTTGCAGACAAGGCTGCTGAGATTATGAAAAGAGACTATCCAGGCATTCAGATTGCTGGCTGTCAGCATGGTTATTTTAAAGCAGATGAGGAAGAGGCTATTGTTGCTGCTATTTCTGAGTCACAGGCGGATTACTTAATTGTATGTCTTGGTGTTATTCGACAAGAAAACTTCATGTTCAAGTATAGGGAACAATTGAATGTTAAGGCTATGATTGGTAACGGTGGTGCCCTTGATACCCTATGTGGGGTGGTCAAACGCGCCCCGGTCATCTGGCAAAAGTTAGGTCTAGAGTGGTTGTATAGGGCCCTAGATGATAAGAAACGTTTTAAAAGACTCAAAGATATGATACCTGCTTATTTTAAGCTACTCAAACAAGAGAAGAAAAAGATGAAGAACTAATACCTGATGATTCAGGTATTTTTTCTTGGGTGTAATAGGACCGTAATAATTGCTGGGGCTCTTATACTGTAGAATAAGATGAGCCTATGAAAGGAAGTCCTGAACGATGAATTATTTTAAACAGAAAAAAACACCCCTGTCCATATTAACTTATAATTTCAAGCACATGCCCATGATGGTTATGTGTCAACTTGTCTTAACTATTATGGATGGTCTTATATTACCCATACAGGTATTTTTAGTTGCGAGTTTTATTGACCATGCCCTTGGGGGGCATAGCAATATCTACCTCTACGGAGGCCTCCTTGGCTTGGCCTACCTCTATAGGGTTGCAAGTGGCCTTATAATGGGACTTCTAGATAAGAAAGTAGAAGATAAGTTACTGGTTTTACTTAAGCCAGCAATGGCTCGTTTGATTCACCATGTAGACTACATGACCTTTGAAGGCCCTGACTATCAGGATTTGATTCATAGAGTTAGTGACCAAGCGCCTAAAAAGTTTATTCGGATTCAGAAAACCTTGCTGAGTTTCCTAAGTGTTTCTATCCAGTTGCTGGGGCTTGTCATGGTCCTAGGACCCTATATGAAGGGCTTCACTCTTTTAGTTCCCATAGTCCTGGCTCCCTTGGTTCTGGTGAGTATGAGGGGAGGAAGGAGGGTCTATTCGGCTGAAAAAGATGTGGCCCAATTGACTCGGAAAATGAACTACTTGTCGGATGTCTTAACCCAGAGGGCTTATAGTCATGAAAGAACTCTCTTTGCCTTTAGCCCCTTCTTAAACAAGGACTACCGCCAAGCCCACCTCTATCGTACCAACTACAATACCAAGGCCCTGGCTAGGGAGGTATCAAGGAGTAAGACAATCAATATCATTATCAATGTGGCCTTGCTAGGCTTATTATGTCTTATGATCATTAAAGTCTCTAACCAGGAAATGACTGTGGGCATCTTCAGCTCACTTTTGGGATCTCTGCTTGTCCTGAGTAAAGTTTTATCCAGCAGGGTGTCAGATTTGTTCTTGAACTTGGCTGGTCACCAGGAGTATATCCGAGACCTGCGAGATTTTTCTTGTATAGAAGCCATGGAGGACCAGAATGAGGATTTGCCCTTAGAGGACTTTGAAAGTCTGGTTATTCAGGACCTTTACTTCAAGTACCAGGGCCAGGAAGAGTATGTCCTGAAGGGGCTTAACTTAACCCTAAAGAAGGGGATGTCTTACTCCCTTGTGGGGATTAACGGATCCGGTAAGACCAGTCTAACAAAAATCATAACAGGCTTATACAGGAACTATGAAGGGCTGATTCTCTTAAATGGCCAGGATCTCAGGGCTTATTCTTCTGCCCAGTTAAGGGGCTTCTTTGGCCTGGTCAATCAGAATTTTTCCAAGTATCAGGTATCCTTTAAAGACAATGTTTGTTTGGGTCAAGGGGGGAAGGCCTACCAGTCTATCCTGGATGACCTTAAGCTAAATGAACTTATCAGTGGTCTTAAGAACAAGGACGACAGCCCCCTAGGTAAGTTGCATCCTGATGGGGTTGACTTGTCTGGAGGACAGTGGCAAAAAATTGCTATTGCTAGGGCCCTGTATAGGCCTAGTGGCTTTTTGATTTTAGATGAACCAACTTCAAGCTTAAGTCCTAGTTCAGAAAGTATGCTTTATGACCAGTTCATGGAGGTGGCCAAGGGATCCCCCCTTTTGATGATCAGTCATCGATTGGGCTCAACAAAGATAGCAGATGAAATAATCCTAATGGCAGATGGCCTTGTCAAAGAACAAGGGAGTCATGAGGACTTAATGGCCCTTGGGGGACATTATGCCCAGCTCTTTAGTAAGCAAAGTAGGTTGTATGATGAAGAATAATAAGTATCTATTAAAGACACTCAAGCATGCCTGGCAGGCGAGTCCTAAAACTTTTTTAGCCCTCTTAGGGGTATCCCTTACCTATGCAGCCATCAAGTTCCTAGAAATTAAACTCTTCCAGGCTTTGATTGAAGGGGTTCACCTGGTCTATAAGGGTCAGGGGCTTAAAGAAGTCTGGCCAGTCTTACTAGGATTTAGTCTTGTATTCTTTGCAAGTCCCCTCTTAGAACTGGTTGAGTTTTTGGTCAAGGGCTATTTCTGGCGACGGGGTCACGGCCACTTACAGGGGCTTTTTCATGACCGAGTCTCTCAAGAATCCTTAATTGACTTTGAGGACAAGGTAACATTAGACCAGATAAAAAAGGCCTCTTTAGGGTCTTCTGAAAGTCCCAACAATATTAGAATTTTACTCCAGTCTATTTTTATGTATTTGCCCTACTTCCTCCTGGTAGCCTATTATTTATGGACGATTGAGCCTGTACTTTTGATCATGCTCCTTTTCATCTCCTTGCCTTTATTGTTAGCAGAGCTTTACAATATGAAGGACCAACATGCCTTTGAGAACCAGGTAGCCAATATGAGACGGTATATTGATTACTATGAGGCCTGTTTGATACATAAGGACTACCACCAGGATACTCTACAAAATGGGGCTTATCCATATTTCTCGAATAAGCTGGTCTTGGCCATCAACGATTATCTAGACAAGCATAAGGCAACTTATATGAGGGTGTTCAGAAGAGACTCAGTCATGGAGGGGCTTAATGTCATAGGATATCTGGGCGTCTTGGGCCTCTTGGTATACCTGCTTGGCCAGGGGCGCATCAGTGTTGGGGAGTTTGCTGGCATCTATTATGCCATAGATAAGTTGACCCATATGATCAGAGCCTGGATTGGAGACCTGGCAACTGTGATGGAGGAAATGGCCCGGTCGGTCTTTCTTCTAGACTACCTAGCTAGGGGACAATTGAAGGATGGTCAAGTTGTTGATTTGACAGACAAAGCTGGAGACATCTGTCTAGAGGGCGTCAGCTTTACCTATCCCAATAGCCAGGAAGAGGCCTTAAAAGATATCAGTCTTAGTCTACCCGCCCATACCACCTTGGCCATAGTAGGGGAGAATGGATCAGGTAAAACGACCTTATCAAAGATTATTTTAGGCCTTTATCAACCGCAAGGCGGTCAGGTTACCTATGGAGGCCAAGTTCTTTGTCCCACACCATCTTACGACCATGTAAGCGCTGTCTTTCAAGATTATTGCAAGTATCAGCTGTCACTGGAAGACAACATCAGGATCAGCCAACATGACTCATTGACTAGTTTGGACTCAGCTATTTCTAAAAGTCACTTGAAGGTAGAAGGTCTCGAGACGGCACATATATTGTCACCTGCCTTTGGTGGTCGTGACTTGTCAGGGGGCCAGTGGCAGAGATTGGCTATTGCTCGGGGCCTCTACAAAGACCACCAGGTGATTGTCTTGGATGAACCCACAGCCGCTATTGACCCCATAGAAGAGGAGCTTGTTTTTAAGGCCTTCAGGCAGGCAAGCCATCGGAAAACAGCCATTATGGTGACCCACCGACTGGGGTCAGTTCAGTTTGCTGACCAAATAGTTGTACTGGACCAGGGGCGGTTGGTAGAAGTCGGTAGTCATCAGTCCCTGATGGATCAAAGAGGCAAGTACTATGAGCTCTTTAATCATCAGAGTAAGTGGTACAAACGTTAAGGCTTGTCTTGCATATTAAGCAGTTGCCCCTTATAATAAATATAAACAAATCAAACAAGTGTTTATAATATGGAGTGATTATGATGAAAGACATCTTAAACTACGGGCTAGATCAGATAAAGACAGGTTATGTTTACAGGGAGGACCTAGAGGACTATGAGTGCTTAATTTGTGGCAAAACCTATAGTAGGGGCCAGGTTTACCCCATAGAGGGTCTATACTTTGAAGCCTATAAGGCTATGGAAGACCATATTCTTAGGGACCATGGATCAGTTTTAGACCATCTATTAAGGGCTGATAAAAAGTTGACAGGCCTGACAGATAGACAAAAACAATTGATGAAAGACTTTGCCATGGGTTTGTCGGACAAGGAAATCGCTCTGAAAAACGATCTAGCCCCAGCTACTATCCGCCACCAAAGGTTCACATTCAGGGAGAAGGCCAAGCAGGCCAAGGGTTTTTTAGCCATATATGAGGGGGTGGAGGCAGCTGCAAAACGGCCTCGCAAGACAAGCTTAGTAGCCCCACACCCGGGAGCCAAAATGATTGATGAGCGATATGTGATGACCTGGGAGGAAAATGATCAAATCATAAAGACTTACTTTTCAAGCCTAGATCCCTTACAGCTTAAGAGCCTGCCATCAAAAGAGAAGAGAAAGATTGCTGTTCTTAGGAAAATAGCAGAGTCCTTCCAAGAGGGGGTTACCTATACTGAAGGGGAGGTTAATGACGTACTTAAAAGTATCTTTTCTGATATCGCTACCATAAGACGCTATTTAATCCAATATGGTTTCTTAGACAGGACCAAAGACTGCAGTCGCTATTGGACCAAATAAGTTGAATCACCAGCCAAAAGGCTGGTTTTTTTATGCGTTGAAATATAAAATGTTTGCATATACATCAAAAATAGTGTATAGTGTTTGTTAAAAGTATAAACTATTTCTAAATATGTTTACAATTGAAATGATAGGAGGAAGTGATATGGACTTGAAGAATTTTTTAGATGACAAGGGTAGGGTGGTGAAGTGGCCAGCCAAGAAAAGTATGAAAATAGAGGTTATTCAGTATATAGGACAGTATTTTCAGCAGGGAAGAACCTACAAGGAAAAAGAGGTAAATGATATTATCAACAAGTGGCATACTTATGGCGATTATTTTATGCTTAGAAGGGGACTTGTTGATTATAAGATTTTAGCAAGGACAAGAAATGGATCGGCCTATTGGAAGCTTGAAGAAGGAGAATAATAAAAAACCACCCCGAGGGGTGGTGACTTTTATTGGTTCATAGCCTCTTTGGCATTTTGGATGTAGTCTTGAGCGTTGTCGTTTTGAGGGTCCAGTTCAAATGATTTTTCCATAGCAAGTACACACTGGTCGTAGTTCTTTAGTTCATAATGGAACTCACCCAGGGAATCCCAGCTATTAGATGACTCAGGCATGACCTGGGTAGCGACAATCATAAGGTCCAGGGCCTCTAGGTTCTTGCCAGATTCTGAAAACTCATAGGCCAGGTTGATCAAGCGCATTTCCAAGTCAGATGTACTGATTTCTTCTTTAGACAAGAGGGTCTTGTAGGTAGAAGCTGCTGCTTCAAGGTCAGCATTTTCAATATGGTCCATGGCTAGGCGCTGGCCCTCTAGTAGGGGCTGACATGGCTTTTCATTTAAGGTGTAAGTTGATTGGGCGGGATCATATGCAAAGAGAATTTCTCTTTTGTGATCCACAAAGGTATCGCCACCTACATAGGTCAGGAGACGGTCATCTTCCCCATATACCCTTGCCAGCAGGTCTTGGTCCTTGTGAAGGATGGTCATGGTCTTGTCAAAACCGGTTTGGTAGCGGCCTATGTAGGTTGTAGCTTGGTCTTTATCAAGTTCTACCGGGTCAAACTCTGGGTAGATGATTGAATTCCAGTCACAGGCTCTTGCAACAGACCTTAAGAGGGGGAGAAGCATTTGATAACCCCTGTCAGAGTTTGTCATGAGGGCAAAGCCGTAGTTGTCAGTTGGATGGAAGTAAAAACCACAGGTGTAACCATCATTGGATCCAGTATGACCCAGGAGGGTATCTTGCTTTCTTGGGAAGACTTCCAGGCCAAGACTGTATGAACTACCCAGTAGGGGTTGGATCATTTCCTTAGCAAGCGCCTGACTGATTAGGCCATCTTCATGTCCCTGGATGGCCTTGATAAAGCCAAGACTCAGTTTGGCAAGGTCACCGGCTGTTGTCCATAGACCTGCCGCTGCCATTGGCGGGTAGACATGGTAGTTGCCTGGTATGATTTGTCCATCCCAGTCATGACCAGCTGCTACATGGGCTTCTTGGTCAGGGGCAAGGCGCTTGTCTGAAAAGAAGGAGTGGTCCATTCCCAGGGGATCAAGAACCAGCTGCTTCATTAATTCTTGGTAGCTTTGACCCGTCAAGTCCAATAAGACCTGCTGAATGATAGTGGTCCCTCCGCCGGAATATGAGAAGGACTTGTTAATAGTCCTAACCACCTCTATAGGGTCAGTGTTTGAGGCATGGTTGCCCTCTAAGACATCAAGAAGACTTGGGATGGCCTTGGAATGATCATAGCCAGGAAAACCTGACACAGATGTACCAGCTGTGTGTGACAGAAGGTTTCTTAGGGTCACAGGACCCTCCTGGGTGAAGGCGTTGTCTTTAACCTGCCACGAGGTCAAGTAGTTGTTAACCGGTTGGTCTAAGTCCAGCTGGCCCTGGTCAACCAGTCGCATGACAGCAAGGGCGTTGACAGACTTACTGATAGACGCGGCCTGGAAAAGGGTCTGATCATTGACAGGCTGATCCTTATCCTGGTTTGTATGACCGTAGGTATGGGTCGTTACCTGACCCTGGTTGATTACTGAAATGGCTAATCCGCTAGTCGTGGTCTCATCCATCAACTGGTTGAGGTTTTTAAAGGGGTCTCCCTTTAATCTATATTCCTCCGTTAAGTAGTTCTCCATGGCATCTTTTAGTTTATGTTTCATTTCAACCTCTTTTCTCTACTAACTTATATTTACTTCAGTTTAGCACATAAAAATCTCAAGTGAGATTACAGAAGTATGACACCTTGAACCCTAAAGGGGGTATACTAGTAGTAGGACCAAATTGAAATCAAGGAGGAATAAATGAGCCTAGAAGTAAGAAGGATGCTTGAAGAGGATGTAGACCTGGTCGTTGACCTATATTATGAAGCCTTTTGGGACAAGGCGGTGGCCTTAAAGAACCTGGATAAAGACCTGGCTTTGGAGTTGATCAAGGTGGTTCTTTTTAAGCATCCCCTTAATTATCAGAACTATCATATTGGCCTTGTGGATGGCCAGGCATTAGGCTTTATCAAGTTGATGACCCATGAGAGTCAAGAAAAAATGGCGATGCCATCATGGTCACTGATCAAGTCCATAGGTTTGTTTAAGCTGGTCAAGACTGGCTTACTCTTGTCCCTCATAGAGGAAAGGGTAAAAAAAGGCGACCTCTATATTGAGACTCTGGCTACCCATCCTAAGGCAAGAGGCCAGGGATTGGGAACGCATCTTTTACAGTTTGCTGACCAGGTCGTCCTTGGGGATGGGACCTTGAACCGGGTCAGTTTGGCAGTAATCGGTCGAAATTCCAGGGCCAAGGCCCTTTACTATAGACAAGGGTTTGTAGTGGATAAGGCCCTTGAATCAAGGATTTTGAATCGTTTTCTAAATATTAATAAGGTTTACCATATGAAAAAGGACAAGGTTTAAAGCCGATAAGAAAAGGACTTTCCTGGGGAAAGTCCTTTGTTTTATGAGAGATGGTCATTAAACCAGTTGGTTATTTCACTCAAACGTCTTAGGCGGTGGTTGGGCTTGCCCCCACGACTAAGCTCGTGATTTTCACCCTTAAAAATGACCAGTTTGGTTTCTTGGCCCAGGTCTTTAAGGGCTGTAAACATTTGTAGGGCTTCTGGAATCCAGCAGCGGTAGTCCATGTCTGAATGGATGAAGAGAAGGGGGGTTGTCACGTTCTTTACATACTTCAGAGGAGAGTGGAACCACATCTTTTCATAGTCATCAAAGGGGTCAGCAGCCATCTGGTCAGGAACAAAGAAATAGCCAATGTCAGTCACTCCATACTCGGTCATCCAATTAGAGATAGACCGTTGGCTGGCACCTGCCTTAAAGCGGTTGGTATGGCCAACAATCCAATTGGTCATGAAGCCACCATAAGATCCGCCTGTAACAAAGAAGTTATCCTTGTCTAGACTAGGGTAAGACTTGATGACTTGGTCAGCAAAGGCCATGATATCAGCATAGTCAACCGTGCCATACTTGCCTCTGATGTCAGCGAAGTTGTTGCCTCGACCATCGCTTCCCCGAGGGTTACAGAAGCAAACCATGTAACCCGCATTAGCCCAGGCCTGCATCTCATGATAGAAGACTGTCCCGTAAACGGTTTTCGGTCCTCCGTGGATATTGAGGATGGCTGGGTAGATCTTATCTTCTTCATAGCCCTTTGGCAGCATAACCCAACCCTGAATTTCTGGTCCCTCAGGGGCCCGGCTTTTAACTTCTTCAGGTTGAATAATGGTATAGGCCTCATTAACCCAAGCATTGAACTCGGTTAATTGTTCACTAGCCTTGTTGAGGGTGAAGATTTCATTTAAGTGTTGGTTCACCATGGCAATATAAGCGACTTGGCCTTGGTGAACAGCCAGGTCATCAACAGATCCCTGGGGATCTACAAGGGTCTCTAGGCTCCCGTCAGGTGATAAGCAATAAAGGGGGGCATTTTCATTTCGAGTTGTAACAAAATAAAGTTTACCCTGGTCGTCGGTTATCTGGGTCTTGGCTCCTAGACGGCAGTCAGATCCCACGCTATTGCCAATGGCCTGGTCCAAGTGGGGAATAAAGTCTGTTAGCGTCTGAGACTCAAGGTCCAACTTCTTAAAGGATGGATTTTGGTTCAGACCATAGGTCTTTCGGTCATTCACTACAAGCCCTAGGGTCTGATCATCTAAGAAGTAGGCATATTGGACAGAAAGATCTTCCTGGATCAAGGGCCGGCTCTTATGGGCCACTAGGTCTACTATATGAAGCTCATTGAAGAGGGTCATCTTGTCTTGAACTGGTGACCCTGTATATAGGACCTGGTTATCCTTTAGCTTGAATGAGTCTACGTTGAAATCTGGCCCTGTAATAGGCGTTAGCTCGCTTGAAGTGGCATCAAACAAGTATAAGCGGTTAATGGCACGGCGCTTATAAGTGCCACCATTTGACCAGAAGGGAATTTTTTCAATCACTTCATAGTCTTTTGACTCTTGGTAGACCTCTAGCTTTTTCTCTTTATCCTCTTTTGATAAAAGGTGGAAGCGATCAAAGAAGGGGTCGTACTTGGCTTGAAGTAGGAACTTTTGATCTGTAAGCGCATGGATTTTACCCACAGCAAGAGGGATTTCCATATAGGCTTGGCTCTCGCCACCTAGGGGATTAATGGCGTAGTATACCGTTAGGGGTTCACCCGCTTCAACCCTCTTCTTGTGGTCAGGTGACTTTAGGCTAGGGAATATAATCTGGTTGGTCTGAGGTAACCAGGTGTGGCCCTTGACGTCATTCGAAGCCGTGTAGGGTCTATGTATTTTAGTGTTAAGGTTAGTAATCCATAGGTTGCTATCATAATCCTTTAGGTTCTTTTGACTCTGGTGGACCTGGTAGCTCAGGTATTGACCACATGGAGAGTAGGTTAAACCTGATAAAAACTTATAATCTTTAAATGCATCTAATGTTAGTTGTTTCATAATAACCTCCTTATTGACTCTATTATACATTAAATGTTTCGTATAGTGAAATAAATAGTAGAAAGTCTCTAATTATGTATATTAACGCATTGACAAGGAAATAAACAAATAGTATGATGTTAAAGATAATAATTCATTTTACACGACAAGAGCAAAATAGTTGAAAGACTATGACGCAAAGCCTTGAGTCTAAGGAGAAATCTATGATTGTCAGGTTGCCGTTTTCTTTCGTGTGTATACATTAGGAGGAAGAATGAAGAAGGTTTTGGTAGTAGATGACGCTATCTTTATGCGTACAATCTTAAAGGACATCTTAGTAAAGAATGGATTTGAAGTGGTTGGTGAAGCTGGTAATGGCTTGGAGGCCATAGAGCAGTTTAAAACCCATAAACCGGATATAGTTACTATGGATATAACCATGCCGGAGATGGATGGCATTGTGGCTCTACAAGAGCTCAAGAAAATAGATCAAAATGCAACGGTCTGTATGGTGTCTGCCATGGGCCAGGAGAAAATCATCCTTGAATCTATTAAGAGCGGGGCGAAAGATTTTATTGTTAAGCCATTTAACGCTGAAGATGTGATTCAAAAGATGACCAAGTTATCTGCTTAGTACAAATAGAAGTACATTTTAGGAATCTGTAGAGATTCCTTTTTTTAAGATTATTGAAAGAGGTGCAGGAAGTGAAACTAAGAAATTACGGTAAGGCTCAGTCTTATGTAGAAGTGCTGAAGATGCATACCCTCAAAGAGTTAAATGAAATGGGTAAAGCTTGGCACATCAAGGGACGTTCTAAGATGAAGAAGGACCAAATGGTTAAGGCAATAGTTGAAACCATAGAGGCAGACTTTAACCAGGTATGCTTGACTCTAAACAAGGAGCATATCTTGTTGATGGATAATCTAGAAGCCCTACCGAAGAATCCTGCTTACCATACTATGGAAATAAAGGAACTGATGAGTTTAGGTCTTCTCTTCCATGGTCAAGAGGGATACCTTGCATATCCTAAATGGTCAGAGAAGTTAAAATCCATTTCCGACCAGTATCCTGGAGCGATCGAAAACAATTCTTTTGTTAAGATTTGCTTGGAAGCTATTATTGCCTACAGGGGTATTATTCAGCCCCAAGAAGCGGTTGAAATCATTCAGGCTGTTTCCAACAATGAGCTGCCTAAAGAATTAATTGAAATGATCCTTGCTTATACCATCGGTAGAACTAGAAATGTTTATGAAACAGAGGGCTACCTACATGACCACCGTCTGGGGGAGATTGATAAGCGAGTAGACTACTTAAATACCTCAAATGTCAAGGAGTCTTATAACATAAGCCTAGAAGATGTGGTTTATTATTCAAAGAACTTCCATATATATAAGGGCCAGGCCTATGAAGACTTTATGAAGGTCTTAATGCCTAAGTACCTGGTAAGCATGCAGGAAGTTATTCATACAATGGACCAACTCAACCTTATGATTACCTATGGCTATAAGCCATCCGACTTTATGAGAATGATGGCAGGGAACTTTAAAATTACCGATGGACAAGAGCTCAAAGTTCTAGCAGATGCCTGTATGGCCTTTTACAATGAAATGCCTCAGTGGTTGATTAAGGGATACTCACCTGACCAGTTAACCAAAATCAAGGCAAGGCCTGTTAGAAAGCAAAAAATCAGCAGAAACTCACCTTGCCCTTGTGGTAGTGGTAAGAAGTATAAACAGTGTTGTCTCAATAAATAGGAGGTCCTCATGATCCGTTTTGCCCAAGTAGAAGATATTCCAGTGATTCTTGACTTCATCAAGGAGCTGGCAGCCTATGAGAAAATGTCAGACCAGGTGGTAGCTACAGAGGCTATCTTAAAAACGTCCTTGTTTGATAAAAAGCAGGCTGAAGTTATATTTAAGGAGGACCAGGGCCAGGTTGTTGGTTTTGCATTATTCTTCCACAATTTTTCAACCTTCTTGGGGAAGGCTAACCTTTACTTGGAAGACCTCTATGTGAAGGAGGCCTACAGGGGCAGGGGACATGGCAAGGACCTGCTGAAGGCCCTGGCAAAAATCGCCCTAGAAAGAGACTGTGGACGTTTAGATTGGGTATGTCTTAAGTGGAACCAGCCATCCATTGACTTTTACAAGAGTCTAGGGGCCAAGCCTCTAGAGGAATGGATGATCTTTAGGTTGGAAGACCAAGCCCTAGTTGATATGGCAAACACATAAATAAGGCTCCTAGAATATAGATTCTAGGAGCTTTTGTTATTGGACAAGGGATAAGATGATAAGATATTGTCCAGCAATATAGGAAAACATCACGTAGGTGTTGGGCATTTTGAGCTTTTTGATGTCCCTAAAGGCCAGGACGGTATCATAAGATCCAAACAAGAGGGCACCAAGACCCAGTATGAAATGGTTCATTGATCGGTGGAAAACAAATAAATTGATAGATAAGAGCATCATGGCTCCAATGGCCAAACTATAGAGGATTGTCCCTATAAGCATGGTTCCCCTGGCCTTGACTTCCTTGATGATAAGGGTACCATAGAGGAGAAAGAGGCCCAGGGCTGCCTGATTAAAAATGTGGTTTATATTGATTTGAATGAGGGTTGAAAAATAGAGACCATAAAAGAGGTGACCCATTAGAAACAAGGAAAGTCCACTTAAAAACTGTCGGTCACTTTCATGAATAACCTGGTTGGTCCTGTCGTAAGTTCCCATTAGGACCAGGTCGCCCAACCAACAGAAGGCCAAGGCTAAGAGTATATAGTGATGAGGGAACTGGGCCTTCAATAGGTAGAGGCTGGCAAGGCAGGGGACAATCATAGCCTTGCTCAGTCGTCTAATGCGTATGCCCCAGTGGTCTGTTCTGTCTTGGAAGATGAGGTTGATGATACTGATGAAAAGAAAAAATATAATCATAAAGGCTCCTTATAGTAGTTGATGTAATAATTGTAACCTATATTAAGTCCTTTAATCAAAAAATAAATGAAGCCCTGGTTCCAGGGCTTGGTTTATAAGTGGTGGATGATCTTATCGATGACTACATTATGGTGCTCCAGTAAATCTAAGCGTACGTCATTGTTGTGGGTAATGCTAGATTTACCAAAGGTTCTTACCACCGGTCGTAAGGGGTGGCTAGGATTGTTCTTCGTCACAACACCCTTCTGGCTATTGGTCAATTTGACATAGGTGCCGACAGGATAAGGAACGATTTTTCTTGCAAAGAAGTTGGCTGTTTCAAAGTCAAACTTATTATGGGCATGAGCCATGATGTATTCTATGGTATCATGCTGGTTGTAGCCTGTTCTCTGGGGCCTGTCAGAGGTCATAGCGTCGTAAACATCTGCAATCATGACAATCTTAGCAAGTGGGTGAATCTGGTCCCCCTTAAGGCCCTTGGGATAGCCTGAGCCATCCATTCTCTCATGGTGCTGGAGGACAATGCTTTTTACATGGGCATTAAAGTTGGTGTTATCTCTTAAGTACTCATAGCCAATGGTTGAATGGGACTGAATCGTACTGAGTTCACTCTTTGATAATTCTTCTTTCTTGCTGAGTATAGATTCGTCAACAAATTGGATCCCTATATCACAGAGTAAAGCCCCTAGGGCTAGATCTTGTAGGGATTGAGAGTTAAGACCCAGGGAGGTTCCAATGATTAAGGATAAGACAGCAACATTGATAGAATGTTGGTAACAGTAATCACTGGCTGTCTTGATATCGTTCATCATGACCCTGGTGTTCTTTGACAAGAGGATTTCATGAATCAAATCATTTGAAATGTCTTGGAGTCCCTTGTAGAGGTCCTGGCCGGTATCCCCGTATTTGAGACTGGTCTTTTGCATAACAACCTTGGATTGGAACTTATCAAAAGATTGTTTTATTTTATTGGTTGAATTAATTCTTGTATGGGGGGAAATAGTATCTTTGATTTCCTCTTCTAACTCATCTTCGATTGGGCCATCCGATACATACACAGATTGGATACCATACCGGCTGATGCGGTCAATGATCTTGGGTGTTAAAAGGGTGCCTTTTTTGGCTAGGGTCTGCATTTTTGCATTGGTAAGAGTCGCCCCTAAAATCTCATTACCCTTGAGTTCTCTTATAGGTATATATCTCATATCTCTCCTCGCTTCGTGATTTATTATAGCACAATTGTTAAGGCAAATAAATATTTACCTGGATTAATGTGTAAATATTGGGTAAAGAAAGTTTAAGGAGGTAGAGAAATGAAGATTTTTTATGGATTTGATACCATGTGTATGTTTTGTTATGGCTTTTCCCCAATCATCAGAAGGGCTTATGACCAGTTCAAGGACCAAGTGGACTTTGTTCTCCTTCCAGGTCTTATGTGGCGTAAGGGCCATGACAAGCTGGTTAGTCCTGCTGTTTGTCAGAAATTGACCCAGGCCACAAAGAGGGTGACTATGATGACCCAACAAGTTTTCTCACCAACTTTTTACGACCTTTTATCTACAGAACCTGTCCTTAACAGTTTTTTAAGTGGCAAGGCCATGTACCTTGTCTTCCAGGAAGACCAAATAAATCCTCTAGATTTTCTAGAGGGCTTATACAGGAAGTTGTTCCAAGAGGGGCAAGATACTTCTAAGATGGAGGTTGTTTTAGAGGTGGTTAAGGAAGTAGGCTTGAATGAGGAGGTCTTTGGACAAGCCATGGCTGACCTAAAGGATAGCCAAGTGGAAGAGAGTCTGGAACTTCTACGGGCTAAGGGGATTGACTCTTATCCAAGCCTTGTCATAGAAAAACATAATATATTATACACCTACCCACTGAATTATTCTTCTTACCAGGCCTTGGAGGAGTGGATTGTAGACCATATGGACTAAAAAAAGAGACTTGAATCAAAACTGATTCAAGTCTCTCTTATTATTCTTCAATCCAGATTTGCTGGCCTTCAGTTGTCACAACCACTAGATTCCCTTGGGCATCTAATAAGCGAGCGGAGTAGCCATCAAATTGAGTCCAGTGACTATTGGGGCTTGATTCATGGTTAAAGTCTGCCTTGTAGACCTGGTCAGAAACAAAACGGCCATAAGCATCAATGAGACCATATTCGGACCCGTCTAGGTCACCAAGGGTCGCTACCGCAAAGCCGTTGTGGTAGTCAGATACATAGGTGAAGTCAAAAGTATACCTTACCAGACTAGAGGGTTCAATAACTGTCACTTGCCCGTCCTTATAATAGTGGGCTAAGCCATCTGAAAACTTTGAACCAGGATGGGGGCCAATATTTATTTTGATATCATCTATGGCATCGATGTAGAGGGTATTCCCCTCAAGAACAACCTTGGCTAGGCCATGACTGAACTCATTTTCATCGATCATCCCCTCATCAGGTGTATACTTGAAGGGGATGACTACCTGGCCTGAGCTGTCGATATAACCTAGAAGCTTATCGGCATTTACAACTGGGGCAAGGCCATCAACAAAGATACCAGCCCTTTCATAAATAGCAGGAATCACCTCTTGGTTCATGAAATCCACGTAACCAAACTTCTGGCTGGTCCTGTCTTCCACTAGATAGAGTCCTTGACTGCCTTTAGCATGGTTGATATAGGTATCACTTGGATAAGTATTGCCATAAAGATCTAGGAGGCCGCTTTCATAGGCGCCACCAACTTCTAAACTGTAGTGGTAGGTCGCATCACTGATATACTTGATGGAATCGTAAGTCGGCTCGATGATATAGTTGCCTAGCATATCAATGATTCCATACTTGCCATCGACATTGATAACTGCAACACCATCCCTATACTCATCTGCCTCTAGGTATTGATAATCTAATATAACTTGACCACCATAATTGATATAGGCCCAGACCCTGTCTGGTCCAACTGATTTAACCACAGGAATTAAGTAGGCTGCCGCTTGACGCTCATAAGCAACGGCGGCTTTTTGAATATAGCGAACATTTCTTTGGTCGATGACCGTGATTTGATCATTGACATCCTTTGATGTTGGCTGATACCAGTCCTGGGTTAAGAAGTAGTTCTTATATCGAACGGTTTCAAAATCATAGCCATAACGAGCATAAATGGCATTTCTCAAGGTTCTCAGTTCAACAATGTTCAGCTGGTCTAATGTTTCTTGAGGTACAATGGCATTGAGGTCGATGTCCAAGTCGCCTAGGGTGATCATAAAGGGGTCTTTGACTTCTTCTTCCTTTTCATCTTCCTCAGGGGCTTGTTCATCATCTGGAGCTGGCTCCTGGTTCTCAACCTGGGTCTGATTATTGCTTTTGTCTTCGTTTTCAGGTTGACTTGAAGTGTTATTGTTACAAGCAACCAGCATCATAGCAATGATGCCAATAGTAATTATTTTTTTCATTTTTTTCCCTCCCATTGAACCATTATAAACCATATCATTTATTTCATAAATATTTATTATGAACAATTAATATTTATGGGCAACCAGGAGACTTAATCAACGGGCATGGACCAATGGAGCATTTGAAAACGCCACTTGTCTTCCTTTACAAGAAGACCTGTGATAACCAACTTATAGCTTGCTCCGATCCCCCTGTTTTTTTCAAGCAGGCGACGAATACCAAAGTGGACCGCTTCAAACATTTGATCACTGGGATCAAGATCACTTTCGAAAAAGGCCATCATTTGCTCTTTAAAGAAGGGCATTGAGTCACTGTTATCTGTGTTTTGTGTGAGCTGACCATAAGTGGTAAACCAGGCGGTTTGACCCAACTCCTGAATATGGGCCTTGTCAACCTGGAAGGTGACGTCCCCCCAGTAAGTCCAGTCTGATATGATAATTTCTTTTATGGCCTGGTGGCCTCGGAACCATTCATAGGCTCCTGGTTCTGTCGCCCCTATGCCGATCATCTCAACATGGTCAGACCTGGAGAATAAGTCCATGAAAGTGTCAATGTCTTCTAAGGGTCTTTTTTGATAACCGTCGTATAGGGCTTGAAGGGTTTCTTTAACTGTTTTCATATGGCCTCCTATCTTCTTTTTCTTAGCCTACCCCATAAGCGGCCTGACTATCAGCCCCTGAAGGCTTATGGGGGTGAAAAGCTGGTGGCTAAGATAGGTCTAGCCTTGAAATTTAGCCCTTTATCGCTGTAATATGATTGTAAGAATTATTTGTCTCTATATGTGTTAAACTGTTTAAAATACACATTTGAAAGGGGTATATATGGATTTTATAGTAATAACAGGCCCCCAGGCAGTGGGCAAAATGGCAGTTGGAAAAGCCATCAGTGAGAAGACAGGCTTAAGGCTCTTTCACAATCACATGACCATCGAACTGGTTATTTCTCTTTTTCCTTACAACAGTCAAGAAGGCCAGACCTTGATTAAGGACTTTAGGCAGAGTATTTTTGAGAAAATGGCTTCATCAGACCAGGCTGGCATGATTTTTACTTATGTATGGGCCTTTGATCTCCCATCTGAATATGATTATATTTACAAGCAAATAGAGCTCTTTGAGGCAAGAGGGGCCACAACCTACATTGTAGAACTTGAGTCAGACCTAGAGACCCGGCTTGAACGTAATAAGACACCACTGAGACTGCAGGAGAAGCCATCTAAGAGGAACCTGGAATGGTCTGATAAGGACGTGAGAAACGGCATGAAAAAATACAGGTTAAACTCACTTCCTGGCGAAATTACCCATGCCAACTATTTAAGATTAGACAATAGTCAGCTGACTGTTGATGAGGCAGCTGACAAAATCATTGACTATTTTTCATTAAAGAGACTATAAGAAAAGGAAGCCTAGGCTTCCTTTTATCTTGTGCGCGTGGCAGCGCACTATTCTAACAGGTGAAAGTCCTTAGCGTACCGAAATGGCGGAAGCGCATAGTTGAGCAATAGTGCATCTTCGTGAGGAGTTGTGCGGAGGATTGTAAGACAAATTTTAGCACAGAGCCACTTAAATCCCGTGTTAGCCGATTGTGAGAGGATAACCCAGTAAGAGGTGTGGTAGTCCTATACCATTTGCAACACTCATGATAGGTTATGAGGGCTGAGGCTAAATGAAAGAATAGTGACGTGACCCATGGAGGTCTCATCTGTTCCCAGTAGGGTATTGTGAATCAACGGCGGTGGCTGAAGTAAGCAAGAAGGCAGGTGAGAAGTCAGAGTACTATATAGTAGTTATTAAGTCTAGACAAAGATGTTTGGCAACAAACTGAGATGTGGCATCTAGATGACCTATGCTAGAATATGTATAGGACCTGTGATGACTCAAAAGGCTTCAACAGGTGCGAAGGATAGTATCCGCAGAAAAATGAGCACTTAACAGAAACAAGACTTATGAGCGAGCAGAAGCTGGTGAGGGTATAAGACCGTAAGAGCCGGGGTGGAACATTAGGGTACACCGTTTGCTATGAACAACCTTATAAGAGGACGTTAAAAGAAAACGATACATAAGAAGGTTGTTTGGTACATAGGTTGAGAAGATGTGAATAGAAGTGACTCAATGATAAGGAATAAAGGAACACTAGAGAACGGTGGTAATTTGTTGTTTGAGCAGGTATGCAGTAAAAAGACTCTTCACGAAGCCTTTCATAGGGTGAGGAAGAACAAGGGCAGTGCGGGTGTAGACAATGTCACCATAGGTGACTATAAGAAAAACCTGGATAGCAATCTAGAAGCTCTTCAGACTAAGCTTAGGAACCAGTCTTACAAACCACGTCCAGTGAAACGTGTGTACATAGACAAACAGGATGGCTCAAAGAGACCATTAGGAATACCAACTGTGGAAGACCGAGTTGTCCAACAAGCAATTCGTCAGGTTATTGAACCAATCTTTGAAAGAAAGTTTAAGGATTGTAGTTATGGATTTAGACCCAATAGGAACTGCCATCAGGCAGTTAGGGAGGTCCAAAGTCACATCAGGAGTAAGTACCGATATGTGATTGATGCAGACCTAAAGTCATACTTTGACATGATAAACCAAGAGATACTAAAAAGGGAGCTAAGAAAAGAGATAGCAGATGATAATCTAATGTCTTTAATCGATAAAACGCTCAAATCAGGTATCTTAGAGCATGGCTGCTATCATGAGACTATCCGGGGTGCAACTCAAGGAGGGGTTACAAGCCCCTTGTATGGGAATGTGTATCTACATCCCCTAGATGAAATACTGACAGAGAGAGGTCACAAGGTTATCCGGTATGCGGATGACTTTGTAATCCTACATACCTCAAAGAAGGGTGCGGAGCGAGTATTGGCGTGGCTACGAAAGTTCTTAGAGCGTGAATACAAGCTGATACTGCATCCGGAAAAGACCAAAATAGTAGATGCCTATGAAGAGGCATTTACCTTCCTTGGCTTTACTTTTAGGAGTGGATACATAGTGGTAGATGAAGGTCGAATGAAGAGGTTTAAAGCCAAGATAAAAGCACTAACAAAGCGAAACCAAACGGTAAGTATCAAAGCTCTCCTAGGGAAAAAGCTAAACTCGGTAATAAGAGGATGGGGCAATTATTATGGTATAGGAAATGTTAAGACTGTGTTCGATAAGCTGATGAAGTGGATAAGACGAAGGCTCAGGAGTATCCAACTAAGGAGTTGGAAGACTAAGAAGAAACTTTTTAAAGCCCTAAGAAAGGCAGGTTGGAAGGGTGAACTAGACCCAATACGAATGAATCGCTGGAGTAGTTCAAAAACAAAGCAAACCCATGCAGCAATGTCCAACAAGTGGTTTAAAGAGCAGGGCTTGGTTGATTTAGTGAAGATTTATAATGACTTACACCCCCAAAGGGGATAATTGCGGAGGAGCTCAGTGCGACGACCCGCATGCTGAGATCTGTGAGAGGCGCATAAAGTAATTTATGCGCCTACTCTATTTA
>Ga0209379_10000239_pt1 | contig 56823 bp, 51 predicted proteins | sample tdDd001_FD_187124 | JGI IMG/M metagenome (GOLD analysis project Ga0209379, IMG submission 187124) | Marine sediment microbial communities from the Atlantic coast under amendment with organic carbon and nitrate - tdDd00.1 (SPAdes)... | ecosystem: Environmental > Aquatic > Marine > Coastal >... | reverse complement strand
ATTTATTTAACAAACAACCGCAACAAACGAATGAGTATTTTGTAAAAATTTTGTTAACAACAAGACTTAAAACTTCACCTCACATTTGTTTCAAGCCTTGAATTTATAAGGTTTCCACCAAAATTTACTGCGCCACTATACGGCTGGCAACATTCTAATACAATTGATGTAACAATTTTTGCTACACAGCCCAGATTTTTAACGTTTTGCATTCAAAAAATCCTAACAAGTGCACACATCAGAGGAGAAAAATTGACTTTGATAACGAAGACACGTACAAAAATGTCACACAAACATCCTGGACGGATAAAATAATAAACAAAGGAGATTGTTATGGCGGATAAGAAAGCTACCCTTCATGTTGAAGGTCAAGCGCCTATCGAGCTGCCAATTATGGAAGGTGCCCTTGGCACACCTGTAATTGATGTTCGTAAACTGGGAGCAAATGGATTTTTCACTTTTGACCCAGGTTTTCTTGCCACTGCATCTTGTGAATCTCAAATCACCTATATCGACGGCGGCAAAGGGATTCTTTTGCACCGCGGTTACCCAATTGATCAGTTAGCAAATAATGCTGATTACTTAGAAGTATGTTACATCCTTCTTTATGGTGAAGCCCCAACACGTGAACAATACGAGCAATTCAAGACAACTGTTACTCGTCACACTATGGTACATGAGCAAATTGCGAGCTTCTTCCACGGCTTCCGTCGTGACGCTCACCCAATGGCGGTCATGTGTGGTGTGGTTGGTGCACTTGCTGCGTTCTACCACGATTCATTAGATATTAACAACGACGAACACCGCGAAATCGCGGCATACCGACTACTGTCGAAAATGCCAACACTTGCGGCTATGTGTTACAAGTACTCAATCGGTCAGCCGTTCATTTACCCACGTAATGACCTAAGCTACGCTGAGAACTACCTACACATGATGTTCGCTAACCCATGTGAAGAGTACGAAGTTAACCCTGTCGTTGCTCGCGCAATGGATAAAATCTTTACACTACACGCAGATCACGAGCAAAACGCTTCAACGTCTACTGTACGTCTATCTGGTTCATCGGGTGCTAACCCATTCGCATGTATCGCAGCGGGTATCGCTTCTCTATGGGGTCCTGCTCATGGTGGTGCTAACGAAGCATGTCTGAAGATGCTTGAAGAGATCGGCAGTGTAGAGAACATTCCTGAGTACGTTGCACGTGCGAAGGATAAAGATGATCCGTTCCGCCTAATGGGCTTCGGTCACCGCGTTTACAAGAACTACGACCCACGCGCAACAGTAATGCGTGAAACGTGTCACGAAGTTCTTAAAGAGCTTAACATCAAAGATCCACTGCTTGACGTGGCAATGGAACTTGAGCGTATTGCTCTGTCTGACGAATACTTTGTATCGAAGAAGCTATACCCGAACGTAGACTTCTACTCAGGTATCATTCTGAAAGCGATCGGTATTCCTGTGTCAATGTTTACCGTTATCTTTGCAATCTCTCGTACTATCGGTTGGATTGCACACTGGAACGAAATGCATAGCGACCCACTAAACCGTATCGGTCGCCCTCGCCAGCTATACACTGGTGAAGTACAGCGTGAATTCTCACCTCTACATGAGCGTGAATAATAGCTGATTAGCAAAAAAAGCAAAGGGCTGACGTGAAAACGTCAGCCCTTTTTTATTAGATAAGTTATCATCCCCAAGTACGGTGTTAAACCGGATTATCAATATCGATAAACTCAACATTCAACCCATGCTCTTTAGCTAGCCACTCACCAAGAGCTTTAATGCCGTAACGCTCAGTCGCATGGTGTCCTGCAGCAAAATAATGGATATCTTGCTCGCGCGCTGAGTAAGTCGTGCGCTCCGAGATCTCGCCTGAAACAAAGGCATCTAGGCCATTTTGTGCTGCTAGCTCGATGTAATCTTGACCGCCGCCAGTACACCAACCAACCGTTTCAATCATCTTATCAGCGTTGTCTGGCGCAATATGCAGAGGCTCACGCTTAAGAACTTGGTTAATCTTGCTGGCGAATTCTGCACCTGTCATCGGCGTTTTTAGTCGACCAAACATCGCAACAGATTGCGGGTGACCTTCAAGGCCGCCTTCCACTTCTATGTCTAACAAACGCGCCAGCTCAGCGTTATTACCAAGCTCAGGATGGATATCCAATGGCAGGTGGTAACCCAATAAGTTTACGTCGTTCTTGATCAGTGTGCGGATGCGCTTACCTTTCATACCACGAATCGGCTCAGGTTCACCTTTCCAGAAATAACCATGATGAACTAAAAGCGCGTCCGCATTGAGCTCAATCGCTTTATCAATTAATGCCTGAGAAGCCGTCACGCCTGTTACGACTTTTTTAATCTGCTCTTTACCTTCAACCTGTAAACCGTTAGGTGCGTAATCTTTGATTAGCTGTGGAGAGAGCTTCTCGTTGAGGATTTTTTCTAATTGCAAGTTGTTCATGACAGCTTCCATCTGATTGCTACTATTGCGCTTTGTCTTAGTGTGCAAAGTGTATTCGAACCGTAGCAACCTTACCAGCACCTAGCTACAATAGTGGCGTTCAAGCAGATATAGGTTTAAGGATGAACGCTTTACAACGTTTTTATCACTGGGTCCATGAGACACCATCGCTATTTAATCTGACGCCACCATTTGTCGATGTCAAAGCGCTGAATATCACTCCTCTAAAACAAGATGATTATCAGGGAAACCCTCGACTAGGCTTCATCTACCAACACCTATGCACTGAGCTCATCAGCAATAGTGAAAAGTATTCTCTGCTCGAAGAGGAGATTCAAATCAACAAAGCGTCAGGCCAAACCTTAGGCGCAATTGATCTCATACTGCAAAACCTTGAGTCGCAGCAGCAAGAACACTGGGAAGTCGCGATCAAATTCTATCTATTACATCAAGGCGTTTGGTACGGACCAAATGCTCATGATCAGCTAGATAAGAAGCTCGCTAGGATGCTCTCTCATCAATTGAAAATGAGCACTTCCACTGAGTTTATTGAACAATACCCTCAATACTCAGCTCTCTCTGAGCACTTGTTAATCCAAGGGCGTCTTTATATCAATCCTTTCTCGCCAGAGACAATTCCTCAAGAGTGCCTAGGGCTTACGATAAACCCCAGCCAAATCACTGGATATTGGTGCTATCAAAGTCAGTGGGACCTGATAAGCGAACCGCTCTATGAACTCGAAAAGCCGCTTTGGGCTATTGGTTTGGAAGAGTTCAATAACCCAATCGACAAACCCAATGGACGATTTGTTCATGCTCAGACCAAAGGTGGTCAATTTTGGTTTGTTGTGCCTGATAGTTGGCCGAATTAACAGATATAAAAAAGGGCTGACAATTTGTCAGCCCTTAATACAACAGTTCATCGCCTAAATTACAGACCTGCGTTAGCGAATACCTTATTTACGATCTCTTGCGCTTCGGCTTCGATCTGCTTTAAGTGCTCAGCACCTTTAAAGCTCTCACAGTAGATTTTGTAGATATCTTCAGTGCCCGATGGACGCGCAGCAAACCAGCCGTTCTCAGTGGTCACTTTAAGACCGCCAATCGCAGCGCCGTTACCCGGAGCGTGAGTCAGGCGAGCAGTAATGGCATCACCTGCTAGCGTCTCTGCAGTTACCATTTCAGCAGAAAGCTTAGACAACACTGCTTTTTGCGGGCCATTTGCCACAGCTTGAATACGGTTGTACTCAGACGCGCCGTGTTTCGCCGCTAGCTCTTCGTAGTATTCTTGTGGATTCTTACCTGTTACAGCAGTAATTTCAGCCGCTAGCAGGCATAAGATGATGCCATCTTTGTCAGTTGACCAAGGCGTACCATCTTTACGTAGGAATGAAGCGCCCGCAGACTCTTCACCACCAAAGCCGAATTTACCTTGATAAAGACCATCAACAAACCATTTGAAGCCAACTGGCACTTCACACAGTTCGCGACCAAGGTCCGTGACAACACGGTCAATCAGCGCACTTGATACCAGCGTCTTACCAACAGCAACGTCTTTACCCCAACCTTCACGGTGACGGTATAGGTAATCAATACACACTGCTAAGAAATGGTTAGGGTTCATCAGTCCTTTTGGTGTCACGATACCATGACGATCGTAATCTGGGTCATTACCAAACGCTAGGTCATACTCATCTTTAAGTGCTAGCAAACCTGCCATCGCGTAAGGAGATGAGCAGTCCATACGAACCACGCCATCTTTATCCAATGACATAAACTGGAACGATGGGTCGATCGCTTCACTAACTAGCGTAAGATCAAGGTTGTACGCTTGACCAATTTGGCGCCAGTAATCGATACCACTACCACCTAGTGGATCTACACCCAGTTTAAGGTTGGCTTTTTGGATCGCTTCCATATCGATAACATTTACTAGGTCATCAATGTATGGCTTTACAAGATCAACCTGCTTAAATAGCTCTGATGCTTTCGCCTGATCAAGAGGCATACGTTTTACGCCCTGAAGACCTTCAGCGATGAGTACGTTAGCGCGCTCTTGAATCGCTTGAGTGAGTTCACCTTCCGCTGGACCACCGTGTGTCGGGTTGTATTTAATACCGCCATCTTGTGGTGGGTTATGCGATGGAGTGATAACAATGCCATCAGCTTTGTCATCGTGCTTAAGGTTATGCGTCAAAATAGCGTGTGAAACACCCGGAGTCGGAGTATAACCATTGTCTTGTTGAACAATCACTTCTACGCCGTTAGCAATGAGAACTTCCACAACAGTCGAGAACGCCGGCTCAGACAACGCATGAGTATCTTTACCAACAAAAAGTGGACCTGTTGTACCCTTCTCTGCACGAACTTCAGCGACCGCTTGAGCGATAGCCAAAATGTGGTGTTCATTAAATGTTGATTTATCAGCAGTACCGCGGTGACCAGATGTACCGAATTCAACTTTGTGCTCTGGATTTTTTGGGTCTGGCTGAAGAAGGAAGTAGTTTGCGACGAGGGCTGGAATATTATGCAGATCTTGCTGTTGAGCTTTTTGTCCCGCTCGTGGGTGCATAGCCATTTTGACATCCTTTCTTAAAATAATGAGAAATAAAAAAACCTCATAATACGTTATCTAAGCCGCGCATTATGAGGTTCTAATCAGAATTATTTAAATTGAGTTAGTGACCTTCTCAATCAGATCTGATGGGAAATTCATTCGCGCCATCAGTTGGTCAACCATCTGCCTTTTTCGGCTAGTGTTGTTGTTGGTAATCACCCAGAATGGTGAACCCGGAATCGCCTTTGGCTTGGTCGTATTACCGTTAGCCAGAAGTGTCTGCTCATTATCAGCAAAGTAAACGCGCTTGCGACCTTTTACTTGTGTTGCTTCAGAGAAATCACTCGGGTTAATGTGATGCAGTGTTGATAGAACCAACATAAAACGATCGATCGCTTTTTTAAGGCCAGCAAATTCGTCAGAAATGAGCAGTGAGCGCATCTCTTTCACACTATCTACAGACTCTTCTTTAATTGCATCTTTACTAACCACCACACCTTTTGGTTGCGCCATAACCTGCGGCTGTTGTGCTGCTGGAGCAGGATCTTTCGCATCTGTCATTAAAAGACGACGCAGAATGTCCGAAGCACTTTCACCGATGTCCTGGGTCTGACTTGCGATGTAACGGTATAGATCCTCATCAACCTCAATTGTTTTCATTCGCTTTTCACAATCTCTATGTTTAAACTCTGGGGGATTATAGCGAGATCTTTAAAGAGACTCTACGGTTTACCTGTAACGAATAGAATAAAATGTCACATCTGCTCAACTACAAAGTCGAAGGTGAGGGTCACACCATTGTTCTGATCCACGGATTGTTTGGAAACTTAGATAACCTAGGTCTACTTGCACGGGATCTAAGACAAGATCATCAAGTGGTTAGCATCGACCTGCGCAACCATGGCTTATCTCTACATACAGAAGAGCACAACTACGTGCTAATGGCTCAGGATGTGCTTGATGTTGTAAAACACTTGGAGCTGTCCAACTACATTGTCGTCGGTCATTCGATGGGTGGTAAAGTGGCAATGAAACTCGCCGATATTGATAGAGGCAATATTGCCAAGCTACTGGTGCTTGATATGGCGCCAGTAAAATATAGCCAAAGCCGCCACGACAATGTCTTTGATGGCCTGAAAGCAGTCGAAGCGCAACAGCCAGCAAACAGAAAGCAAGCACTCGACATACTTGCCCAGCATATCGAGCTTGAAGGAGTAAGGCAGTTCCTAGGCAAATCATTGTTTAACAATGGCGAACACCTAGCTTGGCGCTTTAACGTCACTAGCCTTTGGAACAACTACTGGGATATTTTAGGCTGGGAGCCTATTGCCCCAATTGACACTCCAACGTTGTTTTTAAAAGGTGGTGATTCTGACTATCTAACCGCAGAACACCAAGCAGACGTCCAGAGTCAGTTCCTGAATGCCAAAGCCCATGTGATCGCTAATACCGGGCACTGGTTACACGCCGAAAAGCCAGCAGAAGTGCTACGCGCGATTCGTAAATTCATCGCCTAAAACAGAATGAGAGATCTGTTACGCTCTGGCCGTTAACTTTATCTGTTAACAGTGGTATAGTTCCGCGCAAGTAATTTGGCATAAAGGGAACCCATGCTTTACGACTACATGAACATGCTCGAGTCAATTGGTCTCGATCTACTTTTTGCGTCTATCTTTTTCTTAATTGGTATGGCGATAAAAGATGTCTTAAAAGCGGGTAATGTCCCCCCTTTCGGTCGTCGCATTGTATGGTTAGTCCTATTCCTTGGCTGTGCTGGTTTTATTGCTAAAGGCATTATTCAGCTTAGCTGGGAAGGTGGTGGTCTCGGCTAATTAGTCGACACTACAACAGAAAATAGTAAAGGTAACGAATCTATGGCAAGTGTAGGCATCTTCTTTGGTAGCGACACAGGTAACACTGAAGCTGTTGCAAAGATGATTCAAAAGCAACTAGGTAAACAACTAGTTCACGTTCAAGACATCGCAAAAAGCAGCAAAGAAGACATCGACAACTTCGATCTTCTGCTTCTAGGTATCCCAACGTGGTACTACGGTGAAGCGCAATGTGACTGGGATGACTTCTTCCCAGAACTTGAGCAGATCGATTTCTCAACTAAGCTAGTCGCTATCTTCGGTTGTGGTGACCAAGAAGATTACGCAGAGTACTTCTGTGATGCGATGGGTACAGTTCGCGACATCGTTGAAGCAAAAGGTGGTACTATCCTTGGCCACACTTCAACTGACGGTTACGAATTTGAAGCGTCGAAAGGCCTTGTTGAAGGCGACGACAGCCTATTTGTTGGTTTGTGTATTGATGAAGATCGTCAACCAGAACTAACAGAAGAGCGTGTTAACAACTGGTGTAAGCAGATCCACGAAGAGATGTGCTTAGCTGAGCTAGAAGACTAATACCTTCTACCACGCCAATTTAAAAACCTCCCAGTGGGAGGTTTTTTTGTATCTGACTAACCCTGTAGTAGCTACGCCAGCTGCTCTTCATTATCTTCGCGGAATTTAGGCTTTTTACGTACATAGAGTTTTCGCTGAACCTCTGATACGACAGTCCCATTTTTATCCTTTACGTAGGTAATGAACTCTGGGAAGCATTTATCCCCGTTAGCGGTCTTGTTAAGAATATCTTGCAGTTGGTCCTGACTAACACAAAAATCAGCAAAAAGGTCACTTTGGCCAGGTTTGATAAAGTTGATACTCGCCTCTTTATCCCACACATAATATTCCTCACCTAGAATCCCCATCAACATCAATGAATAAACAGGATCAGTGAGAGAAAAAATACTGCCACCATACTGAGTGCGATTGGCATTTTTGTTCCACCAGCGAAGCTTTAATCTCATCTTCACCTCACGGAAATCGTCACTGATCGATAATATTTTAATTCCGGCTCCCCAAAAAGGCGGCCAACTATTGAGTGCAAACTTCACCACATTAGGCTTATATATTTTGGCTAATGATTTATTCATTCTCAGTCCCTAAGTACAAGCTCCTTTAAATTGTTAACTAATTGTAACTGGTCGGATGTCACATATCAGTGACATCACACCACTTTATAAAAAAATAGTAGTAACCCCTTGAAGTTCGTGGTTTATTGTTATTGTGTAGTGCCCTATAATGATAGGAATATTGGATTCTGTTAATTACTGCAGCTCATCAACAGGAAAGTATATGTCAGACAATAACCAAGCGCTAAAGGATGCTGGTCTTAAAGTTACCCTTCCAAGACTGAAGATTTTAGAAGTATTACAGCAACCTGACTGCCAACATATCAGTGCTGAAGAACTGTACAAAAAACTGATCGACCTAGGTGAAGAAATTGGCCTAGCGACAGTGTATCGCGTATTAAACCAATTTGATGATGCAGGTATCGTGACTCGCCACCACTTTGAAGGCGGTAAGTCAGTGTTTGAATTATCGACTCAGCACCACCACGACCATCTAGTTTGTTTAGATTGTGGTGAAGTAATCGAGTTTTCTGATGACATCATTGAAGAACGTCAAAAAGAAATCGCTGAAAAATACAATGTGACGCTAACTAACCACAGTCTTTACCTCTACGGTAAGTGTGGCGATGGAAGCTGTAAAGATAACCCTGACGCTCACAAGCCGAAGAAGTAATCTTAAAAAGCGCTCAAGCTCAATGAGCGCTTTTCTTTTATCTACAGATACAAAAATGCCAGTCGCTTGACTGGCATTTTCTATTTAGAACAGTTGCTTACTTAGCTTCAATTTTAGCCCAAGTATCACGTAACCCTACCGTGCGGTTAAAGACCAAAGCATCTGCTTTAGAGTCTTTTGCATCCGCGCAGAAGTAACCCATACGCTCGAACTGGAAACCAGCTTCTGCTTTTGCACTCGCTAGGCTTGGCTCAACAAAACCATTTAGCTTAACTAGTGAATCTGGGTTAATTGTCTCAGCAAAGTTGTCTGCTGCTGCCGGGTTAGGCACGGTAAATAGACGATCGTATAGACGAATTTCAGCTGGAAGGCCTTTATCCGCCGATACCCAGTGAATCACACCTTTTACTTTACGGCCATCTTCTGGGTTCTTACCTAGCGTATCTGCATCGTAGCTACAGAAGATAGTGGTGATATTGCCTTCTGCATCTTTCTCAATACGTTCAGCTTTGATCACGTAAGCGCCGCGTAGACGAACTTCTTTACCTAGCACTAGACGCTTGTACTTCTTATTCGCTTCTTCGCGGAAGTCTTCACGCTCAATCCATACTTCGCGAGTAAACGGAACTTCGCGCTCGCCCATTTCTGGCTTGTTCGGATGGTTTACCACAGTGAGTGACTCAACCTTACCCTCTTCGAAGTTCTCAATAACGATCTTAACTGGATCAAGTACCGCCATTGCACGTGGTGCGTTTTCATTCAAGTCATCACGAATACAAGACTCTAGTGAGCCCATTTCAATCATGTTGTCTTGCTTAGTCACACCAATACGCTTACAGAATTCACGAATAGACGCAGAGGTAAAGCCACGACGACGTAGGCCAGAGATAGTTGGCATACGAGGGTCATCCCAACCATCAACCAATTTCTCAGTCACTAGTTGGTTTAGCTTACGCTTAGACATAACTGTGTATTCAAGGTTCAGACGGCTGAACTCGTACTGACGAGGCTGACAATCAATTGTGATGTTGTCTAGAACCCAGTCGTATAGGCGGCGGTTGTCTTGGAACTCAAGCGTACAAATAGAGTGCGTAATGCCCTCTAGCGCATCGGAAATACAGTGCGTGAAGTCATACATTGGGTAAATGCACCACTTATCACCTGTTTGGTGATGCTCTGCAAAACGGACACGGTATAGAACTGGATCACGCAGTACGATGAAAGAAGACGCAAGGTCGATCTTTGCACGTAGACACGCTTTGCCTTCTTCAAAGCCACCGTCACGCATTTTTTCAAACAGCGCTAGGTTCTCTTCTGGCGTACGGTCACGATATGGGCTTGGCTTACCTGGCTGGGTAAGTGTGCCACGATACTCGCGGATCTGCTCAGGACTTAGCTCTTCAACGTACGCTAAGCCTTTGTTAATTAATTCCACTGCGTAACCGTATAGCTTGTCGAAGTAGTTTGATGAGTAACATACATCACCGCTCCACTCGAAGCCTAACCAGCTCACATCATTCTTAATTGACTCAACGTATTCAACGTCTTCTTTTTCTGGGTTTGTGTCATCAAAACGTAGATTACACTGACCCTGGTAGTCCTGAGCAATACCGAAGTTCAAGCAAATTGACTTAGCGTGACCGATATGCAGATAACCGTTCGGCTCTGGCGGGAAACGAGTATGCACGCTTGTGTGTGTACCATCCGCTAAATCTTTATCGATGATTTGGCGAATGAAATTCGATGGACGAGCCTCAGCTTCACTCATCTATAGCACCTCAATTGTTGTAGTATTGTTCAGATAATTCTTTACTTTGACGACATCAGTAGCCGTCAAGTACATAACGTCTAATGATCCACAATTCTGGTGGATTACACAACAATATCTCGACTGAAAACACTTTTTTTTTCATTGTCTGGTTAAGAAGCTAGCATTGTTTATCACTCATTAAGCGCCAAACGTAAAAAAGCCTCCCGAAGGAGGCTTTTATCACTTACTTATTAACGAGCCGTTATTAAGGAAGTTTTACATCAGATAGGTCTTCGTTAGCACCGATTGCTTTCATTTCGCCAGCAACGATTTCAGCTAGAGGACCAAGGATAACTTGAAGGTTGTTCTCACCCAGTTTAACTACACCCTTCGCACCAAGCTTCTTAAGTACTACTTCGTCAGCTACAGAGCGGTCTTTAAGAGTAAGACGTAGACGAGTGATACAAGCGTCGATTGAAGTTAGGTTGTCGTGACCACCTAGAGCTTTCAGGTATTGACGAGCTAGGTCACCGCTTTTCGCTTCACCAGCTGGAGCAGCTGAAGTCTCTTCGTCGTCATCTTCGCGACCTGGAGATTTCAGGTTGAATGCGCGGATAGCGAACGAGAATGTGAAGAAGTATAGAGCACCGAAGCCTAGACCGATTAGTAGTAGAGTTACCGGCTTAGTTGCTAGACCCCAGTTCAGGATGAAGTCGATTAGACCTGCAGAGAAACCAAAGCCGTGTAGCGTACCAAACATGTTAGCAACAACTAGAGATAGACCAGTGAATACAGCGTGCATTGCGTATAGAGCTGGAGCTAGGAATACGAACATGAATTCTAGTGGCTCTGTGATACCTGTTAGGAATGAACAGAAACCTACTGAGAATAGTGCACCACCAACTTGGCTACGTTTTTCAGCTGGAGCTGCTAGGTACATTGCTAGAGCTGCACCTGGTAGACCGAACATCATTACAGGGAAGAAGCCGTTCATGAATACGCCAGCAGACTTGTCGCCGCCGAAGTAACGGTGTAGGTCACCAGACTTAACTGTTTCAGTAACTTCTTTAACAGTTGCAGTGATTTCTGGAGTTACAGAGTTAGCGAATTCGAATGTGTGTGATTGACCAGCAACAAGAGTCTTAGCTAGAGCTGGGTCTACACAAAGCTGTTGTAGAGCAGGAAGAGCTTGACCAGCTGCTTGAGCACCAGTAACTAGAACTTCTTGACACGTACCCATACCGAACCAGAAGTAAGAGTTAAGAACGTGGTGAAGACCTACAGGGATAAGTGCACGGTTAAGAGTACCGTAAACAAACTGACCAATTGCACCTGAAGTAGAAACAGCGTGTGCTAGAGCGTCAAGACCGCCTTGGATAGTTGGCCATACAACACCAGATACCGCACCTGCTACTAGCGCGAATAGACCTGCCATGATTGGTACTAGACGTTTGCCAGAGAAGAATGCCAACCACTCAGGAAGACGTGTAGCATGGAAAGCGTTGTAAGAGTGACCAGCAATGATACCAGCGATGATACCACCGAAGAATGACATGTTAACGTCAGCGTTAATTGTTGTTGCTGTTGCTGTTAGTACGAAGTACGCAACTGCACCAGCTAGGCCAGCAGCACCTTGACCGTCTTTAGAAAGACCAATCGCGATACCTAGACCGAATAGAAGCGGTAGTTGACCGAAGATAGCACCACCAGCTTGCGCCATGAATGGGATATCAAGAAGGTCACCTTGACCTAAACGTAGTAAGAGCGCCGCAACTGGAAGCGTTGCGATAGGAAGCATAAGAGCTTTACCTAACTTTTGCGCATATCCAAGAATATTCACCTTAAGTTCCCCCTATAGGATTTTGTATTTTGGTTGAGCTACTTTTTTTAGCCGCTCAATTTAGTCCTGTTCAGTTTATGATATTAATTTTGCTCCGCAAATTAAAACCTCATCATTTGTGATCCTAATCACCAGAAACTGGCAATATCCAAGGTTTTTGCTAGCGAGATCATAAAACTTATTTTACAATCCAAAAAAATAGCAATCATTAGAGTGAAATCGAGTTACTCTTATTCAATAGAAATAGGCTGCGAGTATTGCTATCTCTAGCATCTTGCAAGATTTCGGCTAAGGCATAAATCTCAAGCGAGCTCAGTAAAAGCCAAGGCTAACATCGATTTTAGACGACTCTTTTTTTTCGTTTGCTAAAGATATTTTGCGACCTAATTGAAGGCTACAAATAAAGTAATTGCTTTCACTGAGCTTACTTCATTTAGGCGGCTAAAAAGTATTAAGAATCTAACCTATAAGGATTAGCTAACCATGTATGCGCTAACTAACTGTAAAATCTTTACCGGCAGCGACGTCCTCGTTGAACATGCTGTTATCATTAACAACAACTTTATTGATGCTGTATGTCCAATTTCGGAGCTTCCTGAAGGCATTGAAACTCGTGACCTAAATGGTGCTAACCTTAGCCCAGGCTTCATCGATTTACAGTTAAATGGTTGTGGCGGCGTAATGCTGAACGATGAAATCACAGCAGAAACTATGCAGATCATGCACGAAGCTAACCTAAAATCAGGCTGTACAAGCTTCCTACCTACGCTTATCACTTCATCTGATGAAGATATGCGTCAAGCGGTTGCTGCTGCGCGTGACTACCACGCGAAGTACCAAAATCAATCACTAGGTCTGCACCTAGAAGGCCCATACCTTAACGTTGCAAAAAAAGGCATTCACAGTGTTGATTTCATCCGCCCTTCGGATGACAGCATGATCGACTTCATGTGCGACAACGCTGACGTAATTGCAAAAGTAACACTAGCACCAGAGCACAACGAACCAGCACACATCGAGCGCCTTAAGCAAGCAGGCATCGTAGTGTCAATCGGCCATACCAATGCAACTTACGCTGAAGCACGTCGTGGCTTTGATGCAGGTATTACTTTCGCGACTCACCTATTCAATGCAATGACCCCTATGGTTGGTCGTGAGCCAGGTGTTGTTGGCGCAATCTATGATACTCCAGACGTATACGCAGGCATCATTGCTGACGGTTTCCACGTTGACTACGCAAACATTCGTATCGCTCACAAAATTAAGGGCGAAAAATTAGTATTAGTGACCGATGCCACAGCTCCTGCAGGCGCTGACATGGATTACTTTATTTTTGTTGGTAAGAAAGTATATTACCGTGATGGTAAGTGTGTTGATGAAAATGGCACACTAGGCGGCTCAGCACTTACAATGATCGAAGCAGTTCAAAACACTGTTGAGCACGTCGGAATCGCTCTGGACGAAGCACTACGCATGGCTACTTTGTACCCTGCAAAAGCAATCGGTGTTGAAGAGCAGCTAGGCCGAGTGAAGAAAGGCATGGTTGCAAACCTCACTGTATTTGATCGTGACTTCAATGTTCAAGCGACGGTTGTTAACGGACAATACGAGCAAAATTAAGAATGAATGGCGGACAAATAGGTAACGTAGATTTAGTAAAACAACTAAATAGTGCAGCAGTTTACAGACTCATCGACCAACAAGGCCCTATTTCTAGGATCCAAGTTGCCGACGTCAGTCAACTGGCACCCGCAAGTGTTACAAAAATCACCCGCCAACTTTTAGAGCGCGGCCTAATTAAAGAGGTCGCGCAACAAGCATCTACAGGTGGTCGCCGCGCAATATCTCTTACTACAGAGGTAGAGCCGTTCCACTCGGTAGCTATTCGTCTAGGTCGTGACTATATGCAATTCAGTCTTTATGACCTAGGCGGTAAAGAGCTCGCTTCAGATTACTGCGAGTTCTTCTACACCACTCAAGATGAATTGATTGAAGGCTTGCTCACGCAACTCAAACAGTTTATCCAAACTCAACAAAGCTCTATCAACCAACTCATTGCCATTGGTGTGACACTTCCAGGCCTGGTCAACCCAGAAACTGGTGTGGTTGAATACATGCCAAACATTCCAATCGACAACCTCGCACTATCGGAAATCATCCATAAATCATTTCACGTGCAGTGTTTCGTAGGCAACGATGTCCGTGGTATGGCGCTAGCTGAGCATTACTTTGGCGCGAGCCAAGATTGCCAAGACTCTATCCTAGTCAGCGTCCATCGCGGTACGGGTGCAGGTATTATCGTTAATGGCCAAGTTTTCTTAGGTTTTAACCGTAACGTAGGTGAAATCGGCCACATTCAAATCGACCCACTGGGCGAGCAGTGCCAATGTGGTAACTTCGGTTGTTTGGAAACCGTTGCGGCAAACCCTGCGATTGTTGAGCGCGTCAATAAGCTTATCAAGCAAGGCTATGAATCTAGTCTAACCACGCTCGAAACAATCAATATCTCCGATGTATGTGAACATGCCAACCTTGGCGATGAACTAGCAAAACAGAGCTTAGTCCGTGTTGGTAACAAGCTAGGTAAGGCGATCGCGATTACCATTAACTTGTTTAACCCGCAAAAAGTCATCATCGCTGGCGACATTACTCAGTGTGAAGATATTGTCTTCCCTGCTATTCGTCGTAATGTTGAAAATCAGTCCTTAACCACTTTCCACAATGACTTGCCAATTGTCGCGTCTAAGATTGATAAGCAACCTACCCTTGGTGCGTTTGCGATGATTAAACGCGCAATGCTTAACGGGGTATTGTTACAAAAATTGTTAGAAGATTAATCTTCTCCCCCAGTAAGCAACTAATTGAGTTAGAATAACGGGCTACGACATGTAGCCCGTTTTTTTAGGACGAAATAACACAAATATGGAACTCATCTTAATTTCAGCGGCTTTTTTAGCTGGTTTTATTGCACTCAAATGCAACCTTCCCCCGTTAGTCGGATTCTTGCTTGCCGGTTTTGGTCTACACGCAATGGGCTACCAAAGTGACGACACTATCGTGACTTTAGCCGATCTTGGTGTGACATTATTGCTGTTCACTATCGGTCTGAAATTAGACATCAAGACCCTGCTTTCCAAAGAGATCTGGGCTGGTGCTACCATTCATAACCTGTTATCGACGGCCATTTTTAGCCTTACCCTATTTTGTTTCAAGTTCTTAGGCGTCAGCTCTTTAGCGGCGATGTCTATTGACCAAATCGTTCTGCTTGGCTTTGCGCTCTCGTTCTCAAGTACCGTTTTCGCCGTGAAGTCATTGCAGGAAAAAGGTGAGATGAACGCCACTTACGGTACCATTGCCATTGGTATCTTGGTTATGCAAGACATCTTTGCCGTTGTGTTCTTAACCGCCTCAACGGGTAAAATTCCAGAGTGGTATGCCATCGGCTTATTTGCTCTGCCGCTACTAAGACCGCTCTTTTTCAAAATGCTGGATTGGGTTGGCCACGGTGAGATGCTGGTACTACTCGGTATTTTCTTTGCTCTAGTCGCTGGTGCAGGCCTATTTGAACTTGTCGGTATGAAACCTGACCTAGGTGCACTGATTCTCGGTATGCTACTCGCCGCGCATAAAAAAGCCTCTGAGCTGTCCAAGTCGCTATTCAATTTGAAAGAGCTTTTCCTCGTTTGCTTCTTTCTTAACATTGGTCTTTCAGCCAGCCCAACCTTATCGGGCTTTGCTTTAGCGATTTTGTTCCTGTTGCTATTACCTCTGAAAGGCATTCTCTACTTCCTTGTTCTCAATACATTTAAATTCCGTGTGCGTACGTCGCTACTTGCCTCATTAAGCCTGTTTAACTTCAGTGAGTTTGGTCTAATCGTGGGTGGATTGGCATTTAAGATGGGTTGGATGAGTGGTGACATTCTCGTCGCACTCGCCATTGCAGTATCTATTTCGTTTGTTCTCGCTGCGCCGATTAATCGCCATGGCCATGCTTTATACCAACGCTCTGGCCGATGGTTACGCGAACACGCAGCAGAAAAGCTCAATACACGCGACCAACTGATTAATCCGGGCCATGCGCAAGTATTGATTCTCGGCATGGGTCGTATCGGTACTGGTGCTTACGATGAGCTGAGAAACCGCTACGGTAAAATCAGCTTAGGTATCGAAGTTCGTGAAGACGCCGCTCATCAGCACAAAGCGCACGGACGAAATGTGATTTCCGGCGATGCCACCGACCCAGATTTTTGGGAACGTATTTTAGATACTGCCAATGTAAAGCTGGTTCTATTGGCAATGCCGCACCACCAAGGTAACCAAATTGCACTGGAACAGCTTCAGCGTCGAAACTTTAAGGGGCAAATTGCCGCCATTGCGGAATACCCGGATCAGCTTGAAGCACTGATTGACGGTGGTGTCGATGCCGCTTTCAACATCTATAGTGAGGCTGGTAGTGGTTTTGCACGCCACGTATGTGACCAGCTACAGCCAGAATTTAACCGAGTAAATTAACTTCCATAGCCCTGCACTAAGCCGCTCATTTCGAGCGGCTTTTTCATCATTTGTTCAAATAAACAGCAAAACCTAGATCTCATACACCAAAACCCAATTTAAATTAGATTTTATTCACCATTATGTCGTTATGATTATTTTTTTAATCAAACACGGTTGATTTTTTTAATCAAAATGGCAAATTGAAGTTAGAAAGTTAATATGAATTTAAAGGGAAGTTGTATGTGTTCGATTTTTGGTATTTTAGACATCAAGAGTGATGCAGAAGCGCTACGTCCAATTGCGTTAGAAATGTCTAAAAAACTGCGCCATCGCGGTCCAGACTGGTCTGGAATTTATTCTTCAGAAAAAGCAATTCTTGCGCATGAGCGTTTAGCGATTGTTGGTTTAAATAGTGGTGCTCAGCCACTATATAGCCCGGACAAAAAACACATCCTTGCAGTGAATGGTGAGATCTACAACCACAAAGAGATCCGTGCACGCTACGAAGGTAAATACGACTTCCAAACAGACTCTGATTGTGAAGTCATCTTAGCGCTATACCAAGATATGGGCGCAGATCTGCTTGAAGAGCTTAACGGCATCTTCGCATTTGTTCTTTACGATGAAGAAAAAGATCAGTACCTAGTGGGTCGTGACCATATCGGTATTATCCCACTGTACCAGGGCCATGATGAGCACGGTAACTACTACGTCGCTTCTGAAATGAAAGCGCTAGTGCCTGTATGTAAAACGGTTAGCGAATTCGCACCGGGCAGCTACTACAGCTCTACCGATTCTGAGCCTCAGCGTTACTACATCCGTGACTGGAACGAATATGCTGCTGTACAAGGTAACTCAACAAGCAAAGAAGAACTGACTGAAGCGCTCGAAGCTGCGGTTAAACGCCAGCTAATGACTGATGTACCTTATGGTGTACTCCTTTCAGGCGGTCTAGATTCATCGATCACTTCTGCGGTTGCTAAGCGCTTTGCTGCAATGCGTATTGAAGATGATGAAAAGTCAGAAGCATGGTGGCCACAACTACACTCATTTGCTGTTGGTCTTGAAGGCGCTCCCGATCTTAAAGCTGCACGTGAAGTCGCTGACCAAATTGGTACGGTGCACCACGAGATGACTTACACCATTCAAGAAGGTCTCGATGCGATTCGTGACGTTATCTACCATATCGAAACATATGACGTCACAACCATCCGTGCCTCTACCCCTATGTTCCTAATGGGTCGTAAGATCAAAGCTATGGGTATCAAGATGGTACTTTCAGGCGAAGGCGCAGATGAAATCTTTGGTGGTTACTTATACTTCCACAAAGCGCCAAACGCAAAAGAGTTCCACGAAGAGACAGTACGTAAACTGCTTGCTCTGAACATGTTTGACTGTGCTCGTGCGAACAAATCGCTTGCAGCATGGGGGGTTGAAGGTCGTGTACCTTTCCTCGATAAAGAGTTTATCGACGTAGCAATGCGCCTAAACCCAGAAGACAAGATGTGTGGCAACGGTAAGATGGAGAAACATATCCTACGTGAGTGTTTTGAACACTACCTGCCAGAAGCAATCGCATGGCGCCAGAAAGAACAGTTCTCTGACGGTGTTGGCTACAGCTGGATCGACACGCTAAAAGAGGTAGCTGAAGCTAAAGTAACCGACCAGCAAATGGAAACGGCAGCATTCCGCTTCCCATACAACACTCCAACAACTAAAGAGGGTTACGTATATCGTGAGATCTTTGAAGAGTTGTTCCCACTCCCATCTGCGGCAGAGTGTGTTCCAGGTGGTCCATCGGTAGCATGTTCATCTGCTAAAGCGATTGAATGGGATGAGTCATTTAAGAACATGGCAGACCCATCAGGTCGTGCAGTGCAAAGTGTCCACAACGACGCTTACTAACCACTAATCATTTACATTTTAAAGGCACCCAAGCGGTGCCTTTTTTATCACTCCGCCAACAACAAATCCACCACATCAATATTGACAACAATTTCGTAAACCAAACTCAATTTTGGAAACTAAGTTTGTAGCACGAACAATATGTAATCCGCACAACAATTAATTCCTTACAAGTCATAAGGTTAGAGCTTTAATCTCATAATATCGATGATTATTGCCGATTGCAGTATAGGCACCCAAAGAGTATATGTAGGAGCCAATAAAAAACGATAATAGCTAAGATTAATAAAACTTATGACAAACCAACATCACCAATTTTTCGGTCATCCACGTGGCCTATTCCTACTGTTCGGTACTGAACTTTGGGAGCGATTCTCTTACTACGCGATGCGCGCCATCCTAGTGCTTTATTTAACAGACGCAACAATGAATGGCGGCTTGGGCTGGTCGACTAAAGATGCTCTTGACCTATACGGCATCTATACTGGACTTGTCTACATTACCCCCCTAATTGGTGGCTACTTAGCCGATAACTACCTAGGCCAACGTCGCTCAATCTTAATTGGTGGTGTTCTGATGGCCGCAGGTCAGTTCACTCTCGCATTACCTGCAGATGCTCTTGGTCTTGGCTCATTACATACCTTCTACCTAGGTCTTGCTCTGTTGATTTCGGGTAACGGTCTATTTAAGCCAAACATCTCAACCATGGTTGGTGATCTTTACCAAGAGGGCGACAACCGCCGTGACGGTGCATTTACCATTTTCTACATGGGTATTAACCTTGGTGCGCTACTCGCAGGTGTTGTGTCTGGCTCTGTGACTAACTCATTTGGTTGGAAAGCGGGCTTTATTGCTGCCGGTGTAGGCATGTTAGTTAGCTTGGTAATGCAAATGACCCTAGCTCAATCTTGGTTGGGTGACATTGGCCGCGAACCAGCAGCTAAGCGTGATCTAGCAATCAAGAAGTCATCTAAGAAAGAACCGCTTACTAAAGAAGAATTTGACCGTATCAAAGTTATTCTAGTGATGAGCTTATTCACTATCGTATTCTGGGCAGGTTTCGAGCAAGCTGGCGGTCTGATGAATATCTACACCCAACAGTACACCGACCGCATGATTGGTGGATTCGAAGTTCCGGCTGCTTGGTTCCAATCTTTGAACCCATTCTTCATTATCACCCTAGCACCAGTCTTGGCAGTGTTATGGGTTAAGCTCGGCAAACGTGAGCCAAACTCTCCGGTGAAGTTTGCAATGGCGATGTTCTTCCTAGCGCTTGGCTTCTTATGTATGGTCGGTGCTGTGATGGAGCAAGGTGGCGATACTGCAGTGAAAACATCAATGCTATGGTTAGTCGGTGCGTTTTTCTTCCATACTCTTGGTGAGCTTTGCTTATCGCCAATTGGTCTTTCTCTGGTAACAAAACTTGCACCGCTACGTCTAGCATCACTGATGATGGGTGCGTGGTTTGGCTGTAATGCGATTGCTAACTACGTTGCTGGCTATGTGGGCTCTCACGTTGGTGAGCTAGGTGCAATGGCTATCTTTAGTGGTATTGCTGTGACAGCAACGGTATCTGGTGTCATCCTACTATTGTTCTCTAACACGCTAGTTCGTTGGATGCATGGCGCAGAAAGCCCAATGAGCAATGCTGAGCAAGTTGAAGAACAACAAACGCAAATCGCTTAACAACAGCTTACTCACTAACAAAATAAAAACGCCCGACCATCACTGGCCGGGCGTTTTTCCCTTTCCTTTCTGTCTAGATTGGAAGGGAGGGGGAATTATTTTACGCTAGTCACTCGACTCGCTTTCTCGCCAGTCACAGACACTGAACGGATGAATACTTCACCTTCTACTGCTGGACGCGCGCTATCAGCGTAAGTCAGCCAGTTTTCACCATCTAGAGAGTATTGCAGCTCAACACCTGGGAACTGAACGTTCATTGCTAGCTTGCCATCTTCTACTTTCGCACCTGGTACAGGTAGGCGGTAGTCGATACCTGATTTTTCTAGCTTAGCCAGTTCACGTTGACCAAGTACGTTCGCAAAGCGGTTGTAGTCTTGGTTTAGCGCAGCTTTGTCTACTAGGTTAGAGTTTTGCGAGTATTCAATACCCACTTTGTAGTCGTTTTCCCAATCAGCACGGTGCCATGCACGCTCAGCTGCTGCTAGTACGCGAGGGAATACCATGTACTCGTATTGCTCGTCGTTACGTACTGTCTCAGACCAAAGCTGTGCTGATAGACCATAGAAAGGTTTCGCTTCGATTTCACCTTTACCAGTGAAGCCGTTACCGTCACGGTCTACAGACGTTTCTGCGTTCTGAGGCATGTTCTCTGGTGCAAAGCCAAACATCTTACGAGTGTCTGTTGCGCGAGTTGCCCAGTAGTAACCACGTTCTTTCGGGTCAACTTCGTATGGCATGTCCATGTACACGTAGTCTGGGTTAGAAACGATTACGTCGTAACCTTTCTTAGACCACTCGTACACTGATGATGTGCCACCCCAGTAAAGAACGTCCCAAAAGTTAACACGTGTGTTTTCTGTTGCGAACGCTTTCTCACCTTCACTGTACTTAAGGCCATCTTGCCAAGCTTGGAAGTTTGGAATGCCCTTCTCTGCCACAATCTTAGACACTTCTTCTGCAAAGTGGCTTGGTAGATGAGCAAAGTCGCTTACCGTACCGTCTGCAATTAGCGTCTGACATTGTGGAGATTGTGCGAATGGCTTGTCTTGTTTAGACAGGTCAATAGTACCCTTCCAGCTTACCTTGTCTTCTGCGTTAACGTCTTGGAAACCAGCGCCTAGCTTGATGTTCTTCGCTTCGTCACCACCAAAGTGCCATGTTGTTAGCGGCGTGCCCGCTTCTTGGTGCATCGCTGCTACTTCTGAAATCACTTTATCAACAAAGCGAGTTGAAGATTCCATACATGGGTTGATGAAGCTTTGCTTGTTGTAGAACTGAACCGTCGTTACGTTCGATGTATCTTGAGGATCCATCAGGCGGTACTCGTTCGCTTCTGCTTCTTTACCTTCTTCCATTAGGCGGTCGTAACGTGCTTCCATTGATACAACTGCTGCACGAGCGTGCGCTGGCATATCGATTTCAGGAATCACTTCGATGTTACGCGCTTTCGCGTACTTCAAGATGTCCACGTAGTCTGCTTTGCTGAAGAAGCCAGAACCAAAGTTGTCTGTCGTTGCACCTGAGCCAAGCTGAGGCAGTAAACAGCTTTTCTCTTCCAAATCGAAACAACGGTTAGCACCCACTTCAGTCAGCTCTGGCAGACCAGGGATTTCTAAACGCCAGCCTTCATCATCCGTTAGGTGAAGGTGTAGTTTGTTCATCTTGTACGCTGCCATTTGGTCAAGCGTTGCAAGAATTGCATCTTTAGAGTGGAAGTTACGAGCCACATCCACCATCACGCCACGGTAATCAAAACGTGGCGCATCTTTAATAGACAGTTGTGGTAGAGAATCAGCATTTTGGCTATCTACCAGGCCAAAGATAGATTGTACTGCGTAGAAAGCACCTGCTTGGTCAAACGCTTTAATCGCAATACCGTCGCCTTTGATGCTCATTTCGTAAGCACCAGATTTTGCTAATTCACCGGTGAAGTCTGCAGGAACAACAGTGATGCTTACAGGAAGATCACCACGAACATCCACACCTACCACTTCTGCACGATCTTGAATTGCTGCGTATTGAGTCGCATCGAATGCGTCTTTAGGCAGCGCAATACCCGCCGCGATATCTACCGTACCTTTACCTGCTTCAACAGACATTGGCGTTGGTAGTAACGTGGTTGATACGTCTTGTTTTGCTAGGTCTGCGTTCTTCTCGAAACGAGACATAGCGTTTGCAAATACGTTGTTGTCATCTGGCGTACGTTTTAGGTTGTTACCTTCAAGACCAGTCACGAAAGATGCAACGTCTTCTGTGTTAAGAGAAGCGATCATCTTAGGCTTTGCATTTGGTGCAGCAACAAACGCGCCAGGCATAAAGTCAGTTTCAAATAGCTGCCAGTATTCAGCGACAAGAGGAAGCATAACCTCTTCACCCGCAGCGAAACCATCAAACTTATCGGTCGGTTCTAGTTTGTGTAGGTCACCCGTTACGCGAGAGATTTTGAACTGTTCGTTTTCAACATCCAGAATCAGACGAATGCTGTGGAAGTAAATAGCCCAATCTTTAGAGTCAACCGCTTCACCTTGGTTAACGAGTGTCATGTTGACCTTGTTACAAGACGCCCACTCAGCGCCCATGTCTTGACATGCAAGACCTTCGTTAGCGCCGTGGTTTGTTAATACTTCATATTGAACATCTAGGTTTGCTGCAAGTGAGTTAACGACATTTTGTTCCGTAGACTGAAACGATGCGCAACCCGCTAACGTTGCTAATACTGAAGTAGCGATGAGAGTTTGTTTAAACATCTTACTTACCCTTAAAAGTGGAGCGAAGCCTGAAAAGTAGGCGTCAAAATCAAGATGCAGTCACAATAGCTCGAGTTATTTTTTATCGTAAAATTAATCCTCATCGAAAGTGATCAGATTCAAACTTTATAAAACCTAAAAACTTTAAAGTCTTTATAAACATACAGTTACAGGTAACGTTAATTTCGACGGACTTTTTTTGACGAGATTACTGAGAAGTAAATCACAGCTTTCAGCCTCAAATGGCTGCAATTAGTGAATAGTGATCACATCTCTCAATCAGTTGTCATAAACTGAAACGAGTAACTAGAATTCGAACTGTGATCTAGCACTCACAATTCTCTCGTCAAAATACGTTAATAATTTTTGATTCAACAATTTTTCAGTAAGGCAGCTCATACCTGATGCGCAAACTACTCATCCCACTTATTGCTTTAATCTACTCGACCGCCACTCTTTCAGAGCCACTGTTTTGGCAAGCAACAAAGGGTAAGTTGAATTACTATATTCTTGGTTCTGTGCATGTTGGTGATGACAGCATGTTCCCGTTAAATAAGCAGATAATGGACGTATTGCAGACCAGTGATGGCTTAATCATTGAAACGGATGTGCGTAAGACTCAAGGGATAACCTACCCACCAGCCACACTACTCACTAAAGATGTCCTCACTCCAAAGCAACAAGATGAGTTAAATGGGATTGCCAACCTGTTAGAAATGAATGCTCCTCAGCTGCTTAACTCCCCACCGTGGGCAACAGCGCTCGCGGTTCAGATGAAACAAATAGAGTATTTAGGCTATAAAGCGGCGTACGGTGTCGATGCGCACCTGACCTATAAAGCTACTTTTCAAAATATTCCTGTCATTAGCCTTGAGTCTCTCCAGTTTCAAATTGACCTTTTAACGGGCCAAAAAGAATCAGGAAAAGAACTGCTTTTGAGTGCGCTTGAAGAATTTGATCACTCTGAAGAGATGACACACTGCTTGATTAAAACCTGGAAGGCGGGAGATATCGAGAAATTGAACGAGTTTGCCCAGCTAACTGAAATGTCGGAAGAGTTTGAAACCGCCTTCCTCACAGATCGAAATCTAGACTGGGCCCAACAGCTTGCTAACCCAAGTTGGTCGAAAGAGAAAAAGGGAACATTCCTAATGGTGGTTGGTAGCTTACACCTAGTTGGAGAAAACAATGTTCTCGCACTGCTTAAAGAGGGTGGCTTTAAAGTAACTCAGCTTTCAAAGAGCAAACCGGCGTTATGTGAGTTTGAGTACTAGCTTATAGAGCACAGTTTCAGGAACAAGAGAATTACAGACTTTTAACACTCCATAATACGAGTGCGATGCTAGAATTGGACTTCCCCATACACAAAAAACGGTTTCAGCAAGTATGAAGTTAAGTTACGTACTCGTCGCTTTGCCATTTTTATTGCTTGGCTCACCTGCCAGCTACGCGCAGAATACATGTACGATAGAGAGCTTTCAAAGTGTCGACATTGAGCCAAACACCACTGCAGCGAAGATCGATAGAAAGAATGATCAAATTCAGATAAAGCGAAAGCCTCCAATGAGGTGCGCAACCATCACCTTCAAGACATCCACGACACGTAACAGAGTCGGTCATCAAATGGCAAATCACTTCGAGGCGACTTTTCTCGATAATACAGTCAGCGCGTCACACTCGATTTCATTCGACGAGGATGATCTCAAAGCAGGTTACATTCGCGTTGGACCAAATACACCAGCTGAAGCCTATGTCTGTTTTAGCACAGCTGAGACCTCGATTGCCGATATCAGCTGTGATGTACAGTAATAAGCACTAAGCGCTAAAGAACCAAAGCCTGCTCTAACACAGGCTTTCTTAATGTGGTGAGTGAAGAGACATTCTTTGAACACTAGGCGAACCCACCTCGGTTAGCTTCTCTACACCATGAATGCAAAAAGGGCTCTACATTTCTGTAGAGCCCTTCTTTAAATATGATCGGTGAAGAGCCTGATTCTAATTTCAGATAAACCCCACTCGGGTTCTAATCCTATTTCCTATGCTCTAAAACGACGAAAGCCTGCTATAAAAGCAGGCTTTCTTAATGTGGTCAGTTAAGAGACATTCTTTGAACATCAGACGAACCCACATCTGTTCGCTTCTCTACACCATGAATGCAAAAAGGGCTCTACATTTCTGTAGAGCCCTTCTTTAAATATGGTCGGTGAAGAGGGATTCGAACCCCCGACCCTCTGGTCCCAAACCAGATGCGCTACCAAGCTGCGCTATTCACCGATAGTGTTGACTATGGAGTTTGCGTTAAAAGAGGGTCACCCTCTGGTCCGCTATTCCAAAACCCCGAGATGCGTTACCAAGTACGCTATTCACCGAGATGTTTCTTCGAGCTCATTGCCCGTCAACGAGAGCGTATATTACGGATTCTGGATTTTAACGCAAGCCATTTTCATTAACTTTTTCAAATTAATAGTTCGTTTGTATAAAACACCACCGACCGAGTATAAAGTGTGAGCACAAACACACCACCAAAAACAAATTCGCAACCTAATAACAACATTTGATCCAGATCAGTGTTGCATATTTAACCACGCATTACCTTAAACCCTGTCTTCACACATATAACTAGAGGAAGTGACTATGGACTTTTGGCTTGATCTCCTATTTGGTAATGCAGTAGGTCTATCTTCAATGATGGTAATCTTTGCAGCCTTTGGTCTTATGCTGTTCTACGGCGGTTACTTCATCTACAAAGTGATGAACGACAAATCTCCTCACTAGAATCGCTTAGCCCTATTCATTGAATAGACGTTCGCTATGCACCGAAGTAGATACCTTGTCTGCTTCGGTTTTTTATTTTTTCTGATCACCTAAGCTTCATCATTGGTATAATAGTCACATTGATTACCACTCTGAGATGTCGTTATGTCTCAAGACGATGATTTTGCCCTATTTCAACAAATGATGGGCGACGTAAAACCTCTTCAACAAGATACTACCGAGCATAAAAAGCAGCATCAGGTCTCTGATTCTCAACTTGCGAAGCGTGAAGCAGCTATGTGTCTCACCGAAGATGACCCTGAGTACCTTTCTATCGATCACGCTGAAATGCTCAAGCCTGACGATCTCATTGAATATAAGCGCGATGGCGTTCAAAGCGGCGTTTACAAAAAGCTGCGCCTTGCCAAGTACCCTATTCAGGCTCGGCTTGATCTGCATAAACGTACGCTTGAACAAGCCCGAGACGAAGTGGTTAAGTTTTTGAAGCAATGCATGCGAATGGACATTCGCACCGTTGTGATTGTCCACGGTAAAGGTGAACGCTCTAACCCACCAGCATTAATGAAAAGCTTCGTTGCCCAATGGCTAATACAGATTAAAGAAGTGCAATGTGTCCATAGTGCGCAACGCTTTCATGGTGGTACCGGTGCGGTTTACGTTCTGCTGAGAAAAAGTGCAGACAAAAAAACGGAAACTCGTGAGCGCCACCAAAAACGATTGGGTTAAGCAGCACTCAATGTTAGAATGCGCGCCCTCTGAGTGGTGAGTATTTCACCACTTCCAATTAACCGCCGTTGTGAAACGTTAGGAGAACAACATGTCACAAGATAACGCGAAACGTCTGAATAAATTCATCAGCGAGACCGGCTTTTGCTCACGCCGTGAAGCCGACCGCTTAATCGAACAAGGTCGTGTCACTATTAATGGCAAAGTGCCTGAAATGGGTACAAAAGTACTCCCTGGTGATGACGTTCAAGTCGACAACAAACCAATCTCTGCAGCTACAGACAAACCTGTTTATATTGCACTTAATAAACCAACCGGTATCACCTGTACAACAGAGCGCGACATTCCAGGCAACATCGTAGATTTCGTTGGTCACAAAAAGCGTATTTTCCCAATTGGTCGTCTAGACAAGCCGTCTGATGGTCTTATTTTCCTGACTAACGATGGCGATATCGTCAACAAAATTCTTCGCGCAGGTAACAACCACGAAAAAGAATACGTAGTACGTGTTGATAAGCCAATCAGCGATGACTTCATCAAAAAGATGTCTTCTGGTGTCAACATCCTCGATACAGTAACGCTCCCTTGTACTGTGATCAAAGAGACCAAATACTCTTTCCGTATCGTACTGACTCAAGGCTTAAACCGTCAGATTCGTCGTATGTGTGAAGCCCTAGGCTACGAAGTATTTAAACTTCGTCGTGTGCGTATTATGAACATCTCTCTAGATGGTATTCCTAACGGTCAATGGCGTTACCTAAGTGATAGTGAAGTCGCCGAGATTCTTGCTATGTGTGAAGACTCAAGTGGCACAGAAGAAGCATCTAAAATGGACAGTAAAGGCAAGCGCATTCGTCGCGCGACCGATGCAAAGCTGTTCGATAGCCGCGAAGAAAACCAAGAGTCAACAGCACGTCGTAACCAAAAACAGCGTACCTTTAAAGGCCGCAACGCTGATGAGTTCCGCCATGCGCCTAACTCAAAGAAAGGCCGCCATGGTGGCAAGCAAGGTGAGTTTAAAGGCAAGCCGAGTGGTAACAAAGGGAAGACCTTCCACAAGCCCGCGTCTGATAACGGCCAGCGCCCAAGCAAGCCGAAAACAGGCGGCACATTAAGCCTGAAGAAATAATTAGCAAACAAAAAGGGAGCCAATCGGCTCCCTTTTTAAATCATTCACTATCGACCGCTTATAACGTACCGAAGATCTTATCACCAGCATCGCCTAGACCAGGAACGATGTAGCCTTTGTCATTTAGCTTCTCATCGATTGCCGCAGTGTAAAGCTCAACATCTGGGTGTGCTTTTTCTAGTGCTTCAATACCTTCTGGCGCAGCTACTAGAACAAGAACCTTGATTGCTTTACAACCTTTCTCTTTTAGAAGATCGATTGTTGCGATCATTGAGCCACCTGTTGCAAGCATAGGGTCAACAACAAGTGCGATACGCTCGTCCATGTTAGACGCTAGCTTGTTGAAGTATGGTACTGGCTCAAGCGTCTCTTCGTCACGGTAGATACCAACAACACTGATACGTGCACTTGGCATGTGCTCAAGAACGCCATCCATCATACCTAGACCAGCACGTAGAATAGGCACTACAGTTACTTTCTTACCTTTGATTTGGTCCACTTCCACTGGACCGTTCCAACCTTCAATGGTTACTTTCTCTGTTTCAAAGTCTGCTGTTGCTTCGTAAGTCAGTAGGCTACCTACTTCTGTCGCTAGCTCACGGAAGCGCTTTGTGCTGATATCACCTTCTCGCATTAGACCAAGTTTGTGCTTCACTAGAGGGTGTTTCACTTCAACAACTTTCATTTCCATCTCCGGATTTCAGGTAAAATTTAATCAAACCTCCAGATTATAAACGATTTCGTTCTCAATTTCTGCCTAATGATGGCATAAAAAAACTTGCGCAAACGTTTGCTATATAGGTTTATCCACTGTTAGAATAGCGCCGTTTTCATATCCAACTTAAAAACCGAGGACTTCCCTGTGAGTGCTGATAACACATCTCTTAGCTACAAAGACGCTGGCGTTGATATCGATGCAGGCAACGCGCTTGTTGACCGTATTAAAGGTGCTGTAAAACGTACACGTCGCCCAGAAGTAATGGGTGGTATTGGTGGTTTTGGCGCATTATGTGAACTGCCAACTAAATATAAGCAGCCAGTATTGGTTTCAGGCACTGACGGTGTGGGAACTAAACTTCGTCTTGCTTTGGATATGAAAAAGCACGACACCATCGGTGTTGACCTCGTTGCAATGTGTGTGAACGATCTTATTGTTCAAGGTGCTGAGCCACTGTTCTTCCTAGATTACTACGCAACAGGCAAACTTGATGTTGATACAGCAGCAGACGTAGTCTCTGGTATTGCTGATGGCTGTGTACAGGCAGGTTGTGCGCTAATCGGTGGTGAAACTGCTGAAATGCCAGGTATGTACGAAGGTGAAGACTACGACGTTGCAGGCTTCTGTGTGGGTGTTGTAGAAAAAGAAGACGTAATCGACGGCACGAAAGTAGCCGCTGGTGACGCACTTATCGCAGTAGGTTCAAGCGGTCCTCACTCAAACGGTTACTCACTGATCCGTAAGATCCTTGAAGTCTCTGGCGCAGACAAAAACGAAGAACTAGCAGGCCGCACTATCGGTGAGCACCTACTAGAACCAACAAAGATTTACATCAAATCAGCACTTAAAATGATTGAGAAACATGACATCCACGCGATTTCTCACATCACAGGTGGTGGTTTCTGGGAAAACATCCCACGAGTACTTCCTGAAGGCACTAAAGCGGTTGTTGATGGTAATAGCTGGGAGTGGCCAATCATCTTCAAATGGCTACAAGAGAAAGGCAACGTAACGACTCACGAAATGTACCGCACATTTAACTGTGGTGTAGGTCTTGTTGTCGCTCTACCTAAAGACCAAGCAGACGCTGCAGTTGAACTATTAAACGCGGAAGGCGAAAACGCTTGGGTTATCGGTGAGATCGCAAACGCAGCAGCTGGCGAAGAACAAGTAGAGATCAAATAAGCATGAAAAGTATCGTCGTTTTAGTTTCAGGAAACGGTTCTAACCTGCAGGCAATCATTGATGCATGTGACAAGGACATTACTGATGGTCGTGTTACCGCAGTATTTTCCAACAAAGCCAATGTCTATGCTTTAGAGCGTGCTGAGAAAGCCGGTGCTGCGGCACACTTCCTTGACCCTAAAGCGTTCGATACCCGTGATGCTTTTGACCATGAGTTGATGAAGCAGATCGATGAATATAAGCCAGATGTCATCGTACTTGCTGGTTACATGCGTATTCTTAGTGGCGAATTTGTTCGCCACTACATGGGACGCATGATCAATATTCACCCTTCTCTGCTTCCTAAGTACCCAGGTCTTAACACTTATCAACGTGCTATCCACGCTGGTGATGAAGAGCATGGTACTAGCGTTCACTTTGTGACTGAACAGCTTGATGGTGGCCCTGTTATTTTGCAGGCTAAAGTGCCAATTTTCGACGAAGATACTGTCGATACTCTAACTGAACGCGTTCAAACTCAAGAACACAAAATCTACCCTATGGTAGTTAAGTGGTTGGTTGAAGAGCGTTTGGTGATGAAAGATGAAAAAGAAGCTTATCTTGATGGTGAACTTCTTGGTATGCACGGTTACGCTGAAGAATAACATTCTCACTAGCACGATTTAAAAGGCGAGCTCACAGCTCGCCTTTTTTGTTTTTCGCCATTATTAATCCCCTATTCATCTTTACCCCATTAAGCTGTCAAAAAATGATGGAGGTAATCTATGGATCTTAAAAGCCTACTTAATCAAGCACTCAATTCAGATATCGTCCAACAAGGACAAGCTAAAGTAAAAAACAGTTCAAACTCAAATAGCTTAAAGTCCCTTGGAGCTGGCGCTGTTGGAGGTGGCTTAGTGAGCCTGCTAATGGGTTCGAAGAAGAGTAAAAAACTCGGTAAGAAGCTAGGTAAAAACACGCTTAAAGTCGGCGGCGTAGCTGTCCTTGGTGCTCTGGCTTATAAGGTCTATAACGACTATCAAAGTAAGCAAACCTCCACTGGCACAACTGAAAGCTTCAATGCTCAGGATGATTACCACAGTGAACTGATTCTAAAAGCCATGATTGCCGCGGCCAAAGCAGATGGCCATGTGGACCAGCAAGAAATGGCGCATATTGAGTCGACGCTTGAACAATCTGGCGCAGACAACGCGCTACAGCGACTGGTGCATGAGGAATTAAATAAACCACTCGACCCTGCTGAAGTGGCTAGACTAGCCCGTTCGCCTCAGCAAGCATCAGAGGTTTACTTAGCTTCGCTCATCGTTATCGACGAACAAAACTTTATGGAAAAGGCCTACTTACAAGAGCTAGCAAAACAGCTTCGTTTAGACGGTGAAGTGACCTATCAACTAGAGCAACAACTGCAAAATTAATTTCTCTGTATAAATCTCAAGCACTACTCAACAAGGCTTGAGCTAGAACAAGCTTAAGCTTTGAGTTTACTAAACCGAGTGTGTATATTTGAGAGCAGTTATCATTTATTGGAGTTGAAGCTATGCAAGTATATGGCTGTTGTGAACTGGTTCGTGAGCTGTACGCTCAAATCGGCAGTGGTGACCAAGCGTATGTCCCACAAGCAATTTCATGCGCAGTAAGAGCGTTGAATGATATTGCGGCAGATGAGTCTCTACCGAAAGAAGCGCGTGATAAAGCCGCTTTTGCTGCTGCAAACCTACTTATTTCAGACTTTGAGGATAAGTAATGAATCTGGCGAACTTTGAAAGCATGGATCCAGTGATGTTGATGAGTATCGTCAACATGAAGCTTCGTGATGATTTTGGCGGCGACTTGGACAGGCTCGTTGCTTACTTTGATATCGATAAAGGTGTGTTAGAAGCAAAACTCGCCACTGCTGGTTTTGACTTTTTGCCTGATGCGGGTCAGTTTCGTTAACTAGCCAATCAAGTATCAGATTCAAAAAAACCGCCCTAGTAGGCGGTTTTTTATTTGCTGTGAGTCGCGATTATTCTTCGTCGAAGAAATCGTCTTCATCATCAAGTTCAGCTTGTGCTGCTGCAGCAAGTTTCGCTTCTTCAATACGGCGTGCTTTCTTTTCCGCAGCTTCTTGTGCTAAACGCTCTTCACGTTCTACACGAACCTTGCGTGCTTCGCCTTTACGCTCGTTACGAGCTGCTTGATTCTGAACAAAACCCGCAAGCTCTTTTTCAGCCCACTCTTGAGCTTGAGCTTCAGTTTCAAAGCCAGTTTCACGCTTAGATACTGATGTTTTACGTGAAGTCACTTGGCGTGTGATCTCTGCACACCAACCGTTACGTTTCTCAGTAACGCGGATAGCAAATTTTTGATTTTTAGACATTCTTAATTTCCTAAGGGATTAATCAGGGATTCGGTCAACTTGATAACTCCATCTAAGCTGAGCTGTTTAACACCATCCCTTGGCAAGGGCGGTATTAAAACTTAAAAGCCACCATTTGGCTAATGGTTTCTTACAAAGAATGAAGATTATTAATACCGTCATCCTCAAGAGTGAGGTACGAACGAGTTGGGGATCTCTCGAAGCAAGTAGAAAACTATCAGAGATTCCCTACTCCCTCATTCTTCGGCCTATGGAATGACGGTGGACGAATCAAATAAAAAGCGCAGACCTTTCGATCTGCGCTTTAACTATGCTGCTAGGCAAAAACTAACGTCTTCTCAATTAACCGACGTTCTTACGTGCGTTTTGGAACATACGCATCCAAGCGCCGTTCTCACCCCAACCTTCAGGAGACCATGAGTTCGCCACTGTGCGGAATACACGCTCTGGGTGCGGCATCATGATAGTTACTCGGCCATCACTCGTTGTTAGACCTGTGATAGCGTTTGGTGAACCATTCGGGTTATTCGGGTATTGCTGCGTTGGGTTACCGTGGTTATCAACATAACGAACTGCAACGGTACCTGACGCTTCAATCGCTGCTAGGTGGTCTGCATCACGCACTTCTACGCGGCCTTCACCATGAGATACTGCGATTGGCATACGAGAACCTTCCATACCGTTGAAGAATACAGAGTCAGACTTCTGAACTTCGACTAAGCTGAAGCGAGCTTCAAAACGCTCAGATTCGTTACGAACAAAGCGTGGCCATAGGTCTGCACCCGGAATTAGCTCTTTCAGATTCGATAACATCTGACAGCCATTACACACACCTAGAGAGAACGTATCTTCACGCTTAAAGAAGCCTTCGAACTGGTTACGAGCGTCTTCGTTGAACAAGATAGACTTCGCCCAACCTTCACCCGCACCTAGTACATCACCGTAAGAGAAACCACCACAAGCGACTAGGCCTTGGTACTCTTCTAGCACAGCTTGACCCGTTAGGATGTCACTCATGTGAATATCTGTTGCTTCAAAGCCTGCACGGTCAAATGCGGCTGCCATCTCAACGTGAGAGTTAACACCTTGCTCACGTAGAATCGCCATCTTAGGCTTCGCTCCTGTCGCGATGTATGGTGCAGCGATGTCTTCGTTTACGTCGAAGCCTAGCTTAACGTTCAGACCTGGGTCAGAGTTGTCTTTCTTCGCTTCATGCTCTTGGTCTGCACACGCTGTGTTATCACGCAGTGATTGCATCTTATGCGTTGTTTCAGCCCAGATAGTACGTAGCTCAGTACGGTTGCGCTCTAGAACGACTGTTTCACCAGACTTAATCACTAATTCATCAGACGCTTCAACTGAGCCGATTACGTGTGAACATGCTTCTAGACCATTCGCCGCTAGCGTAGACAGTACTGCATCTAGGTCATCATTCTTAACCTGAAGCACTGCACCTAGCTCTTCGTTAAATAGCGCAGCCAGTGCATCGTCACCCAGCTCTGTGATATCTGCGTTCACACCACAGTGACCAGCAAATGCCATCTCAGCAAGAGTAACTAATAGACCACCATCACCTTTATCGTGGTAAGCGATAACTTGATCTTTTGCTACTAGAGCTTGGACACCTTCATAGAAACCTTTCAGCTGCGCTGCGTTGTCTACGTCTGCAGGCTTATCACCAAGCTGCTTGTAAACCTGAGCCAATGCCGTTGCGCCTAGACGGTTCTTACCGTTACCTAGGTCGATAAGTACTAATGAAGTATCACCTTTGTCTGTGCGAAGTTGAGGAGTAATTGTCTTACGCACATCTTCAACGCGAGCAAACGCAGTAATTACTAGAGAAAGTGGCGACGTTACTTCTTTCTGCTCACCATTCTCTTCCCACTTAGTCTTCATCGACATTGAGTCTTTACCCACTGGGATAGTCAGACCAAGCGCTGGACATAGCTCTTCACCGACTGCTTTCACCGCTTCGTAAAGACCGGCATCTTCACCTGGGTGACCTGCTGGAGACATCCAGTTAGCAGACAGTTTGATGTGTTTGATATCACCGATGTTAGTCGCTGCGATATTAGTGATTGCCTCACCTACTGCAAGGCGTGCTGATGCACCGAAGTCTAGTAGAGCAACTGGCGTGCGCTCACCCATCGACATTGCTTCACCGTGGTAAGTGTCGTAGCTTGCCGCTGTTACTGCGCAGTTAGCGACTGGTACTTGCCATGGCCCAACCATTTGGTCGCGTGCGACAAGGCCAGTAACCGTGCGGTCACCGATAGTGATAAGGAATGTTTTCTCAGCAACTGTTGGTAGACGTAGTACGCGGTCAACCGCTTCATTTAGCTCAATGCCGTCACGGTCAATGGCAGGGTTGTTCGCTTTTAGCGTTTTCGCGTCACGGTGCATCTTAGGCGTCTTACCTAATAAGATGTCCATTGGCATGTCGATTGGCGTGTTGTCGAAGTGTGAATCTTCAAGTTTCAGTTCACGCTCTTCAGTCGCAATACCTACAACAGCATACGGTGCACGCTCACGCTTACAGATAGCATCGAATGCTGCCATGTTCTCAGGCGCAACCGCCATTACGTAGCGTTCTTGTGATTCGTTACACCAGATCTCAAGTGGGCTCATACCCGGCTCATCGTTTGGTACATCACGTAGTTGGAAGATACCACCGCGTTCGCCATCGTCTACAAGCTCTGGAAGTGCGTTAGAGATACCGCCCGCGCCCACATCGTGGATAAATGCAATTGGGTTAGCATCACCTAGCTGCCAACAACGGTCGATCACTTCCTGACAACGACGCTCCATTTCTGGGTTTTCACGCTGTACTGAAGCAAAGTCTAGATCTTCTGCTGATTGACCAGATGCCATTGAAGAAGCAGCACCACCGCCAAGACCGATGTTCATTGCAGGACCACCAAGCACGATTAGGCTTGCACCAACTGGGATCTCTTTCTTCTGAACGTGCTCGTCGCGGATGTTACCCATACCACCAGCAATCATGATTGGCTTATGGTAACCACGAACTTCTTCACCTGCGTGAGAGTTTACTTTCTCTTCGTAAGTACGGAAGTAACCAAGTAGGTTTGGACGACCAAATTCGTTGTTGAACGCCGCGCCACCTAATGGACCTTCTAGCATGATATCGAGTGCGTTAACAATGCGACCTGGCTTACCGAAGTCTGTTTCCCATGGCTGCTCAAAGCCAGGAATACGTAAATTTGATGTCGTGAAACCAACTAGACCTGCTTTTGGCTTACCACCAATACCTGTCGCGCCTTCGTCACGGATTTCACCGCCTGAACCTGTTGAAGCACCCGGCCATGGAGAGATCGCCGTTGGGTGGTTGTGCGTTTCCACCTTCATTAAGATGTGCGCTTTCTCTTGGTTGTAACCGTACTGGCGAGTCTCAGGATTCGGGAAGAAACGACCAACTTCAGAACCAACCATCACTGCTGCGTTATCTTTATACGCAGACAGCACGTTTTCTGGTGTGGTTTCGAAAGTGTTCTTGATCATTTTGAACAGCGACTTCTCTTGCTTAACGCCGTCGATGGTCCAGTCTGCGTTGAAGATCTTGTGACGACAGTGCTCTGAGTTCGCCTGCGCAAACATCATCAGTTCAATATCAGTTGGGTTGCGATCGAGCTTGTTTACGAAGCTATCATACAAATATTCGATTTCATCATCGGCAAGAGCAAGACCTAGGGTAACGTTTGCTTTTTCAAGCGCAGCGCGACCACCAGCAAGTAGGTCAACGTCCGCTACCGGTGCAGGCTCTGCCACTTGGAAAAGTGCTGCTGCTGAGTCGAAATCAGTGAAAATAACTTCCATCATGCGGTCATGCAGAATCGCTTTAAGCTCAACCAGTTGAAGCTCAGAAAGATCAGATGATGTTTCGATGTAGTAAGCCGTACCGCGCTCTAGACGAGCAACTTTAGCTAGGCCACAGTTATTCGCGATGTCGGTAGACTTAGAAGACCATGGTGAGATAGTACCAGGACGAGGAGTCGCAAGTAGAAGAAGACCTTCAGGCTTGTGCTCTTCAATTGTTGGACCGTAAGTCAGTAGTTTTTCTAGTTTCTCAACTTCAGACGCATCTAGGTCTGCCGTTAGATCTGCAAAGTGTGCAAACTCAGCGTAAATACCTGTTACAGGTAGGCCTAGTTCACGACAAAGCTCTAGAAGCTTGTTAACACGAAATTCAGATAGAGCTGGGGAGCCACGAAAAATTCTCATGTACTTAGGTCTCTTATGCAATTGATTAAGGTGATATTGGAATAAATTCAGTGGGTTAAAATGTTCTAGAGCATCTAATTGTTCTATACATTTCACTGTTTTCTTCGAAGCTATTCCGAAGGTTTTTCAAACCTATGCCGATTCCACCTCTTCGTTGCGAGCGCATTATATAGCAATTGTTTTTGTGATGTAACACCAAAAGCAACCGTTTGCGTCATTTTTTTCGTCAATTTTGAATTTCGACAGAAAACGCTATTTATTGTTCTCTATTACTAAGAGTTACTGTGATTGTCTTGCCTTGTTATACCACTTTGATATAAATGCCCTACTGGATGTATGAGATTGCCGTGAATGAAGAAGCATTACCTAACCCAACTAAAATCACTCTGTTTATTATTTGCCAGCGCCTTGGTGCTATCTGGCTGCCAAATCGAATCAGAACCTAAGAGTGATCTAGATTTAATTAAAGAACGTGGCGTATTGCGCGTGGGGACGTTGAACAACCAACTCTCTTACTATATCGGCCCCGATGGACCTGCCGGTCTGGATTATGAATTAGCACGTGAATTTGCGAATGAGCTAGGCGTACAACTTGAAATGAAACCGGCCTATCGTATTTCTAGCCTGTATCCTGCACTGGAAAAAGGCGAGATCGATATCATCGCTGCAGGGTTAAGCCAATCTCCTGAGCGTTTAAAGCAATTTCGACCGGGCCCGGCTTATTACTACGTCAGCCAACAAGTCATCTATAAGAAAGGTAGCTGGCGCCCACGTAACCTAGAGCAGTTGCTAGATAGACAAGCGAAGCTAATTGAAGAAAATGAAGGTAACGATGTTTTAAGTATCGTGAGTGACTCGCACTTCAACCAAACGCTGGCGGCGATTAAAGCAAAGCACCCGGACTTTTCTTACCACATCGATCCTAATGCCGATGTAAATGATCTCCTCAAGAAAGTCTCTAAAGGCGAACTGCGTTTTACCCTAGCAGACTCCGTTGAGTTGTCTTTGTCACAGCGAATCTACCCTGATGTTGCGCTGGCATTCGAACTTACTGAAGACCAGCCTATTTCTTGGTTCTTAAGCCGCTCACAAGATGAGAGCTTATACGGCTTGCTGATTGAGTTCTTTGGCAGCATCAAGCAATCTGGGCACCTAGCCTCACTGGAAGAAAAGTATATTGGTCACGTTGGCAGCTTTGATTACGTGGATACACGCGCCTTCATTCGTGCGCTCGACTCAAAACTTCCTAAATGGTCGCCGCTATTTAAAAAGTATTCCGATGAATTTGACTGGCGCTTGGTCGCAGCGTTGGGCTATCAAGAATCCCACTGGAACCCAACAGCGAAATCACCAACGGGTGTCCGCGGTATGATGATGCTGACACTACCGACCGCGAAAAGCGTTGGAGTGACCGATCGCCTCGATCCAGAGCAGTCGGTTCGTGGTGGTGTTGAGTACTTACGCAGAATGGTGTCACGCATTCCTGACTCAATTGAAGAGCATGAGAAGATTTGGTTCGCGTTAGCCTCTTATAACGTCGGTTATGGTCATATGATGGATGCCCGTCGTTTGACCAAGAAACAGGGTGGTAACCCAGATGCGTGGTCTGACGTTAAAGATCGCTTGCCGCTACTGCGTCAGAAGAAATACTACAGCCAAACCCGCTATGGCTTTGCTCGTGGTGATGAAGCTCGTAATTACGTAGAGAACATTCGCCGTTACTACCAGAGCATCATTGGCCATGTTGAGCAGCAAAGCGTTGATAATGACGATATCAGCATTGATGATCTGAAAGTCATTCAAGTAGCAGATATGGCCGTTTCTGGTGCCCCAGCTACATCTGAGGCGGAGCCCACCCTCAACGCAGAACAATAGATTCATCTCAACTAAGTGCGCAGTTTTTGAACAAAGATTGCGCACTTGAATTGTTCTGATGCAACCCATACATAATATCGTGTCCAAGATCACTTGCGAAGTTTCTTAAAACAGTAACAATTGCAGGGTATAAATCCCGTATTGCCGGAATATCAATTACCTTTGCACTGTTCCGCATGTGATTTGTTTTTTAACCATGATAGGAGGTTGTTTTATGCTTAGACGTAAAATGCAGTCAAAACGCCTTAATAAAACTGTTGCCGCGAACCGCCGTAAGCGCATGTTAAGCAACAACAAGAAAAAGGTGATTGCACGTCACCGCGCATTTATGCAGCTCATCACTGAGGCATAATCTTGAGAGCAAACATCTTCTGATAAGATGTTTGCTTAAAAAAACTACCCGTCTTTTTCTTGCCCTTGCTTCGCTTCACCCATCTGCATTGCTTTACGTTCATTCTTCTTCTCTTTACGACGACGTTTAAAGAAAGCTTGAAGTTGAACTCGGCATTCATCCTCTAATAGCCCTTTTTCAACATCCGCATAGTGATACGCCGCTTGATGCTCAAACAAGTTAAGTACCGTACCCGCAGCACCGGCCTTTAAGTCCGGAGCACCAAATACAATGCGTTTCACTCGACTATGTAACAGCGCCCCTGCACACATCGGGCAAGGCTCTAGCGTCACGTAAAGGGTGGTATCTAGCAGTCGGTAATTCTCTAGTGCTAATCCCGCTTTACGGATGGTCTGCATTTCCGCGTGGGCGGTCGCATCATGCTGACTAATTGACTCATTCCAACCTTCCGCAATGATTTCACCATCTTTAACCAAAACAGCACCGACGGGCACTTCACCTTGTGTTTCAGCATGTGCAGCTAGCTCCATTGCACGGCGCATAAACAGTTCATCTTGAGGGGTAAATTGAGATTCTGGCAAAGAAAACTCCGGTTATATGAGTAAACGACTAGAGGTAGTAAATTCTACCTGTACGAGCGAGGAAGTGAAAGCAGGATGCAGAGCAACTCACGCAAGCTAATCTTCCCTACTCTAAAAAAGAAAGCGCCAGTCTTTCGACCAGCGCTTCTAAAATCCTAATACCTAAATAGTTGGTGTTGTAGCTAGGCAACAAGCAAGTTCAGCCCTATGAGCATGGAGGCTCTATGTGATTAGGGTGAACTTGCGCAGTTAACAACGCTACAGCGCCAAATATGACGGTATTTACATTGTGTATGTGTAAGGAGCTTGAATACCTAGAGGAATACCTAGCATCCAGTAAGCTACTAGGAAGATTGACCAACCGATTAGCATTGCAATCGAGAATGGCATCATCAGTGACGCTAGAGTACCGATACCTGTCGACTTCACGTAACGCTGACAGTAAACAACCACTAGTGGGAAGAATACCATTAGAGGAGAAATGATGTTCGATACAGAGTCACCAACACGGTAAGCCGCTTGCGATAGCTCAGGAGAGATACCAACCGCCATTAGCATTGGAACTAGGATTGGACCAATTAGAGCCCACTTCGCTGATGCAGAACCAATTAGAAGGTTTACAGAAGCTGTTAGTAGAATCATACCGATGATCGTTGCTTCACCTGGTAGGTTCATCGCTTTCAGACCTTCCGCACCGTATAGCGCTAGCATGGTACCGATGTTTGACTGCGCGAATGCAGATAGGAACTGTGCACAGAAGAACGACATTACGATGTAAGCGCCCATTGTAGACATAGTATCCGCCATCGCCTTGATGATGTCGTTGCTTGTCTTGAACGTGCCAGACACTCGGCCGTAAACGTAACCTGGGATGATGAACAGAATGAAGATCAATGGAACGATAGACTTCATTAGCGGTGCTGAGAACGCTGTAATTTCACCTTCAGGAGAACGCAATGCTGAGTTCTCAGGCATGATTGCAGCAATAAGAACAGCAATACCTGCCATCATCGCCCAACCTGCATAACGGAACGCTTTAGATTCAAGCTCAGTGAATGAACCTAGATCCGGCGCTTTTTCTGCATCTTCATCAATTGGCGTGTTCGCTAGGCGTGGTTCAATGATCTTCTCAGTTACATACCAACCGATAGCAACGATGATGACTGAAGAGATACCAGTAAAGAAGATGTTCGCTAATGGGTTAACCACATATTCAGGGTCAAGTACTTGCGCCGCTGTCTGAGTAAAGCCCGCTAGTAGAGGATCGATACCTGAAGGGATAAAGTTTGCAGAGAAACCACCCGATACACCAGCAAACGCAGCAGCAATACCCGCTAGAGGGTGACGACCAGCAGCGTGGAAGATGATACCACCTAGAGGAATAACCAGTACGTAGCCTGCATCTGCCGCAGTGTGTGACACGATAGCCACAAGAATTAGCATTGGTGTCAGAAGCTTCGCTGGAGTGAAGTTAAGCATCTTCTTAAGGCCTGTTGTAATAAAGCCTGAAGAGTCAGCCACACCAACACCTAGCATCGCTACAAGTACGATACCTAGTGGTGCAAAGCCTGTAAATGTAGTCACCATGTTCGCAAGGAAGCTTGCTAGAGATTCGCCAGTCAAAAGGTTGTTGATTGCAAGCGCTTCACCCGAACGTGGGTTAATAAGATCAAACGAAATGTTTGAAAGTAGAGCAGATGCTGCCCAAGTAATGACCAATGCCCAGAAGAACAAAATTGCAGGATCAGGAATTTTATTACCTGCTCGTTCAATAAAGTTTAAGAAGCGATCCATCCCACTCGGCTTTTCGGATGGTGCCTTATTGATTGCTTGGTTACTCATGGTAACTCCATATGTGATGTTGTTGCCGTAGACCTTTGTGCATTTATTATTTCGGTCTATTTTCCACTAAGCATTCTATTAAATCCGCTTACAGAAAGCACAAGGTTCTATAGTTTTTTCCATATTTGGAGACATATTTTGCAAAAACACCATCAACGTGCAACAAATAATCCACATGTTTATCATCAATAAACAAACAATATTCCAACTAATTTTAAATATATAACATGGCGTTTTAAAAGATACTTAATCACTCAGACAAAAATGCACCTAATTACATATCAAATTCGCTATAACTAGATAGCATCGATTTCACCGTCACTGACTGAGTAACACCAACTCGATCGCTCCACTCAGCGGTTACTGAAATGCTCTTTAATGATGATGAAAGAGATGTCGCAGGTGTCGATATCGACCAACGCAGTACATAGGGAGCATAGTTGGTTGTATCACTGCCGCTTGTCAATGAGGAGAACTCAGCGACAGAGCGACCAGAAGCTGCAGACGATGCTCCCCTCGTTCGAAACCACTCTAACTTCTGTTCCGCTAGATTAAGCGCTTGGTGACTATTGAGGGCAAAATCTGCCCGCTGCTCAACATACGACTGCATTTTGACTAAACCCAATGCCGCTACGCCAATCAGTAAAAATGCGATCAGTACTTCCAATAAATTAAAGCCTCTTTGCTTATTCAACATTCCAGCTCCCAGCGATCCATGTCAACGCCTTAGGAGGGTTATTGAGGCTGTTGGCTGACGAGTAATCAATGCTGTAAGAACCGTTTAGAACTACTTCACCACCTTCTGCATCAAAAACCATCCCACCTTTTGGCTCAAAAGCACCATTGTCAAAATAGACGGTAGTCGGGCCTAAATAGCTTTGAATTGCCGCTTTAAAAGAGACGTGACTCCAGTAACTCGCGATATTGGCAAGGGAAAAGTCACTCAATGTCATATCCACCATATGATAGATAGAACCTTCAAACACCATAGAGCCATGCGCAGCAAACAAGCCATTTTCGACCACAAGAGAGTAAGCACCATGGATAACGATAGGCGAATCAATAATGCAATGCCCCTCTATCCAAAGCTTGCGTTTCCCCGCATTAGACTGGGTTTGAATCACATCAGCGCAATCATGACCATCAACAACCGTTGCTAGCGATATCACTTGATAATGGCTTTTCACTTCAGCAAGGTTGCTGGGCGTTTTGTCCATCCCAAAGTAATTTCTAAATGGATCCAAACTAGTGTCTTGTTTGTAGTCTTGTTTAAACAGACCGGCATCGACTGAAGTATTGCCGCTGATTGAATTGGCGGTTTTATGTGTATTAGCGCACTCACCGCTAAAACCGCTATATGGAGCACCCGCTATAGGCTCTAGTGTTGTGAGCAAATCCGACGATGTGGTCGCCTCGAAACTCACTTGGCTTTTATATCTCACCGCAATGCAGTCGTAGGTTCCCGCTGAATTTTTGTTTCTAGGAACATCGGGAGAAATCTCAGCACTGCCTCTGATCCTAAGATCGGCGGTGGTTTGAATCGCCCCCAGTCCGGTTTTTGCGGCATATAAGAACTGCTTGGTAATCGCGTGACTGTGACTATTGGAATGAATGACATAACGTTCTGCACTTATCGGATAGCTATAGAGCTCCGTGAGATTCAAGTCAGTTTTGCAAATATCGTCGAGTACCGTATTGGTTGCAGAGGAGAGAGTATTAAGCTGTGAAGGCGCAGCGGATATATAGGCATAAAGGCACTCGACACCACCCTCGACTTGCCAGTGAGCTTGACGATCTTTAAGTTCATTTTGCGCGCGTTTGATCTGATAGAAAACCGACTTATAAGAGCTCAATGTCAGCATCAATGCCGCGGCTAGTAGTATCGACACAACCATCAAGGTCACAACGCCTCGCTGATGCATGCCTCTCATGGCCAGTTTCTCTGCTTCAGTTCAATACGGGTTTGATACTCAATACTAGGGTCCAACACCAAATGCCCAGCGACGTCTAAAGTGATCCACTGACTCGATGCGCTATTACCTGATATAAGCGTCGACTCAGCTTCAAATCGGGAGATAGAGATCTGCTTAGGATCGAAGAGATTAAAGCAATAACCACCACTGCCAGATACGCTTGCCGCTGAGACTGTCAATGGCAACGGAGAATGCTTTTCACACACCTTAAGCATATCGCCTTGCGTAGAAGTTAAAGCCGCCTCCCTTTTATAAACCACACTGCGAAACGCATGACTGCCAGATGAAGCAGCGCGATAGGTATAACCGAGCGAATCCGAGCTTGAATGCAGATGAACACTGTTTAACGCACCAGATAACAGCAACGAACTGGGATCTACACCGTCAAAGCCTGCTCGTTGAACATCCTCTTTGATCTGCTGCACCACACTCGATATGTTCTGAGTGAGCAGCAGCACTTTCGCCCTATCAATGGCCAGCTTCTGCCCAGTAAGATAAATAGTGCCGACTATGCCAATCGCCATAACGCCAATCAAGCAAGAGACCATCAGCTCAATTAATGAGCCTCCCGCTTGCTTACAATGGTTAACAACTCGGATAGCCAAACCATGCCCCTCCCTCACCACAAATGACGATTCGGCTTGCCGCGTAAGCACTCTTTAGCCTTAATACCTTGCTCGTTTGCCCCTCTATATAAAACTTGAGATGACCGTCTTTTACTTTTCCTCGCGTACCATCGAACTTAATTTGATCGGATGTATAGCCAGAGAATAGAACGATATGACGATAGGCCTCGCCATTTAAGATCAGCAGTTGATTCCCTGCGTTAGGAGTCACTGAGTCGGTCAAAATGAGCTTCCATTTTCCGGCACGGCTTGGGTTTGTATTTAGAGAGATATGTGCCCAGAGACTTTGGTTTCTCCACACCGCCTCTGATTTAGCTTGAATCAAATAGTTGTGCAGCTCGCTAGCAAATCGCTTGATTTGGGCGTCTCTAACCATCGCTGAAAAGGTTGGAGCAGCGGTTGCGAGTACTGCTCCCAGCACGATTAATGTGATAACTAGCTCAAGGAGTGTAAACCCGCGAGACATTTCCCAATTTCCTATGTAAAGCCATGTGAGGCAGTTTTCCTTCTTGAACCCATGCTATCAGCTAATAAAAATGGTCGGAAAATCAAAGGGAAGCGTTGGGAATGATTCGAAAAAACAGCTGTAAATTGCGCAAGAAAGAAGTAAAGGGAATGACACTGATCGAACTAATCTTAGTCGTGGCTATTATCGCTGTATTGGCAAGTATCGCCTACCCGAGCTATCAGCAGCATGTTCTAAAAGCGCATCGAATAGCCGTATTGAGTGACTTAGCAAAGGTACAGCTAGAACTCGAAAGGAATTACCACGGTAGCTATGTCTCTGCGGCGCAAGCGGTTCTACCCGGTGGTGTTTGCAACTTTTGCAGCCTCGACCAAGAGCAGTTTGAACTCTCAGTATCATCAGCGTTAACAAGCTATACCATTACGGCAAGGGCGAAGGGTAGCCAAGCCAAAGATGAATGTGCCGGTAGTCGCTATAGTGCACTGACGCTCAACAGCATTGGGCAACATACACCAACTAATTGCTGGCAATAAAAAAGCCTGCACAGAGGCAGGCTTTTCAATCAAGTTTAATAACCCATTAGCTGGTTAGGTCATCAAAGAATTTCTTAACGCCGTTGAAGAAACCTTCAGATTTTGGCTTATGCTTAGTCGCCGCTTCACCGCCGCAAGACTCTTCAAACTCTTTCAGTAGTTCTTTTTGGCGTGAGCTCAGGTTAACCGGTGTCTCAACCACTAGCTTAACGATTAGATCACCAATACCGCCGCCGCGAACGCCCTTCACACCCTTACCACGCATACGGAACATGCGGCTAGTTTGAGTTTCAGAAGGCACTTTAAGATTTACACGACCATCAAGCGTAGGCACTTCAACTTCACCACCTAGTGCAGCCATTGCAAAGCTCACTGGTACTTCACAGTAAAGGTTGTTGCCGTCACGTTCAAAGATATGGTGCTCTTTTACGTGTACTTGTACATATAGATCGCCTGCTGGTGCTCCGTGCTCACCCGCTTCACCTTCGCCAGATAGACGAATGCGATCGCCAGTATCCACGCCTGCAGGAATCTTAACGTTAAGTGTTTTGGTTTTCTGTTTGCGACCTTGACCATGACATGACTTACATGGGTTCTTAATGATCTTGCCTTTACCGTTACAGGTAGGACAGGTTTGCTGAACCGCGAAGAAACCTTGACGCATTTGTACTTGGCCGTGGCCATGACAGGTTCCACAAGTCTCTGCTGAAGAGCCTTTCTCTGCACCGCTGCCGTCACACGTGTCACACTCAACCAGTGTTGGTACTTCGATTTCTTTAGAAACACCACGAACCGCTTCTTCTAGCGTTAGTTCCATGTTGTAACGTAGGTCAGCACCACGTTGTGCGCGATGACCACCGCCACCACGACGACCGCCACCAAAAATATCACCGAATACATCACCGAAGATATCGCCAAAGTCTGCGCCGCCGCCACCGAAGCCGCCACCGCCGCCCATGCCACCTTGTTCAAAGGCTGCGTGACCGTACTGATCGTAAGCTGCACGTTTCTGAGCGTCAGTAAGAATTTCGTACGCTACTTTTACTTCTTTAAACTTTTCTGCAGCGCTGTCATCACCCTGATTGCGGTCTGGGTGGTATTTCATCGCTAAGCGCTTGTACGCTTTCTTAATATCGCGCTCTGATGCATCGCGGCTTACGCCTAATACTTCGTAAAAATCACGTTTTGACATGTTCTTCGTCACCAATGTAGTACTGCAAACAGTGGGTTAGTCGACCACCGCTTGGTGTTTGTATCATTCTAGATAAAGGCTTTAAACAAAAGTGCTTATCTGGAAAGACAGTTAATTACAAACATACGGGCGTATGAGTTTCCCCAAACGCCCGCATTATATTTAAGTTAAATCAGATTCAAGAATTACTTCTTGTCTTCTTTTACTTCTTCAAACTCTGCGTCAACAACATCGTCGTCTTGCTTAGGCTGTTCACCTGCTTCCGCGCCTGCTTGTTGTGCTTGAGCTTGCTGCTGAGCGATTTCCATTAGCTTCTGAGCTGCTGCCATAAGAGCTTGAACTTTAGCGTCGATCGCTTCTTTGTCTTCACCCTTACGAGCTTCTTCTAGCTCAGAGATAGCTGCTTCAATCTTCTCTTTCTCGTCAGCAGGAAGAGCTTCACCAGCTTCTTCGATTTGCTTACGAGTACCGTGAATCATTTGGTCAGCTTGGTTACGTGCAGTTACTAGCTCTTCGAACTTCTTGTCCGCTTCTTTGTTAGCTTCTGCTTCTTGTACCATTTTTTCGATTTCTTCGTCTGATAGACCGCCAGAAGCTTGGATAGTGATCTTCTGTTCTTTACCAGTCGCTTTATCTTTCGCAGATACGTTTAGGATACCGTCAGCATCTAGGTCGAAAGTTACTTCGATTTGTGGCATACCACGTGGTGCTGGCTGAATACCTTCTAGGTTGAACTGACCAAGAGACTTGTTGTAAGTCGCTTGCTTACGCTCACCTTGTAGTACGTGGATAGTTACCGCGCTCTGGTTGTCTTCAGCTGTAGAGAACACTTGGTCCGCTTTAGTAGGGATAGTTGTGTTCTTCTCGATTAGCTTAGTCATTACGCCGCCCATCGTTTCGATACCGAAAGATAGAGGAGTAACGTCTAGTAGAAGTACGTCTTTAACGTCACCAGCTAGTACACCACCTTGAACTGCAGCACCCATTGCTACTGCTTCGTCAGGGTTCACGTCACGGCGAGCTTCTTTACCGAAGAACTCAGCAACTTTAGCTTGAACCATAGGCATACGAGTCTGACCACCTACTAGGATAACGTCAGTGATGTCGCCTACAGATAGGTCAGCGTCAGCTAGAGCAACTTTTAGAGGCTCAAGAGAACGTTGAACTAGGTCTTCAACTAGAGATTCTAGTTTCGCACGAGTCACTTTAACGTTCATGTGCTTAGGACCAGTTGCATCCGCAGTAACGTAAGGTAGGTTTACGTCAGTTTGAGAAGTAGAAGAAAGCTCGATTTTCGCTTTTTCTGCTGCTTCTTTAACACGCTGCATTGCTAGTGGATCAGTCTTAAGATCGATGCCTTGCTCTTTCTTAAACTCTTCTACTAGGTAGTTGATCATGCGGTTATCGAAATCTTCACCACCAAGGTGAGTGTCACCGTTAGTTGCTAGTACTTCGAAAGTCTTCTCGCCTTCAACTTCGTCGATTTCGATGATTGAGATATCGAATGTACCACCACCAAGGTCGTATACCGCGATAGTGCGATCGCCGCCTTGTTTGTCTAGGCCGTATGCTAGAGCAGCAGCCGTTGGTTCATTGATGATACGTTTAACATCTAGACCTGCGATACGGCCAGCATCTTTAGTTGCTTGACGCTGAGCATCGTTGAAGTAAGCAGGTACAGTAACAACAGCGCCAGTTACTTCCTCACCAAGGAAGTCTTCAGCTGTTTTCTTCATTTTCTTAAGGATTTCAGCTGAAACTTGAGGAGCCGCCATTTTTTGGCCTTGTGCTTCTACCCAAGCGTCACCGTTGTCAGCCTTAACGATTTTGTAAGGCATGATTTCGATGTCGCGCTGAACTTCTTCGTCTTCAAAGCGACGACCAATAAGACGCTTAATTGCAAATAGCGTGTTTGTTGGGTTTGTAACCGCTTGACGTTTAGCTGGTTGGCCTACTAGCGTTTCACCGTCTGTGTATGCAACAACAGATGCCGTTGTACGCTCACCTTCTGCGTTTTCAATTACGCGTGGTTTGTCGCCGTCTAGTACAGCAACACATGAGTTAGTAGTACCTAAGTCAATACCAATGATTTTACCCATCAGGCTATCTCCGAATAATTTTCTATTTTCGTTTTGCTATATCCCCTATGTGGGGATGGAGAATCGGGTTTCAACCCTTGCTCACAAACAAAAATATGGATGTTTGCTTCTCGTATGCCACATAGATAAGGGCGGCAAATGGCTTTTCAAGGGAAAGATTGAAAAAAAATGAAAAAAAAGCGAACCCGAGGGCTCGCTTTTAATGCTTTGGGAACCTTGAAGATTAAGCTTCTACTGGCTTAGCTTCTACTTCCACTTCTTCTTTACCGATTTCGCCTTCAGTTTTCGCAACGATAGTGTTTACCGCTGTGTCACCAACTACGTTAGAAGAAGTACAGAACATATCATTAATACGGTCTACCGCTGCGATGATTGCAAGACCTTCTGGTGGAAGACCTAGTTGGTGAAGAAGAACACCAACCATAACCACGCCGCCACCTGGTACACCACCTGCGCCAATTGATAGCAGAAGGATAGTTAGACCTAGAGTGAATACGTCAGCAGTATTGATAGGCTGACCAAACGCGTTAGCTACAAAGATAGTTGCTAGTGCGATGTAGATAGATACACCAGACATGTTCATTGTTGCACCTAGTGGTACACCAAAGCCTGCCACTGACTTAGATACTTTTAGCTTCTCAGTCAGAGTGCGCATTGTTACAGGGATAGTCGCGTTCGAGCTTGCTGTTGATAGAGAGAATAGGATCTGCTCACGTGTTGCACGTAGGAACGTCTTTGGAGAAGTACCCGTCGCAATGCCTACCGCCATTGGGTAGAAGAAGAAAATCCAGAAAACAAGCATTGATACTACTAGCGCTACGTAGCCTGCAACAGACATTAGCGTGTTAGCGTCAAGAGTTGCACCTAGTTGAATCATCAGCGCGAATACACCAAACGGCGCTAGACTCATCACTAGACCAACTAGCTTCATCATGATTTCGTTAGCCATCTTGAACGTACGGATAGCTGGGCCACCACGTGAATCAAGTGCTTGGATAGCAAGACCTGTCAAGATTGCCATAAAGATGATTTGCAGCATGTCACCGTTCGCAAACGCCTGAACAGGGTTGCTTGGTACGATGTTCACTACCAGCGAGAAGATGTCAGGTGTTTCAGTTGTCGTTAGCTTAACGGTTTCTGAAATCGTACCCGCTAGGTTTGCGTCTGCACCCGGTTGGAAAATAAGACCAACAGTTAGAGCAGCAGTAATCGCGATGATGGTGTTAATAATGTATAGAGCAAAAGTTTTACCACCAAGACGACCAAATGCAGTGATGTCTTTCAGATCTACGATACCACATACGATAGAAACGTAGACTAAAGGAACAACCAGCAGCTTAATCAAAGATACAAACATACCACCAGCGCCTTCCGCAGCACCTAACAGGTATGTATCGAAGATAGCGATCCCACTGAACAAGTACTGAATTGCGGTACCAATCAGTAGACCAGCAAACAAGCCTACAAATATCTTGCTTGAAAGCGATTTATCCATCATTCATCTCCAGAATGTTGTGTTTATTATTTATGGTTTTATAGTTTATTCCGCCAGTTTATTCGGCAGAGTTCGCACATAATACACACAAAGGTTACAAAATAAAGGCTTTGTTTACGATAGTGTTACAACTTTCTCATTGGAAATAAATTTTATATTAAACTTATGTAGCGAAATTATTCTCTACATCAATCATTTATATTTGCTCTATTCGCGTTTTTCTAGCACATAAAAAAAGAGAGCCCCGTAGGACTCTCTTTTCAAAACTTAGATCTAAGTAGAATTATTTAGATACCATAACCATTGCAGGGCGAATTACACGACCGTTTAGCTCGTAGCCTTTTTGCATAACGAACATAACCGTGTTTGGTTCGTGGTCTGGGCTTTCTTGAATTGACATCGCTTGATGCAGTTCAGGGTTGAATACTTCACCTTCAGGATTGATCTCTTTTAGACCAAACTTAGAAACCGTATCAACAAACGTTTTGTGCGTCAGTTCAACACCTTCAAGCAGTGGTTTAACTGCTTCATTCTCAGTGTCTGCCGCTTGGATAGCACGCTCAAGGTTATCGATAACTGGCAATAGCTCTTCTGAGAACTTGTTTAGAGCGTATTTACGCGCCTTGTCGATCTCTGTCTCTGTGCGGCGACGCATGTTTTCTACTTCAGCTTTTGCACGTAGCACACCGTCTTGCTGCTCTTTTACTTTCGTTTCGCTTGAAAGTAGAGCCGCTTCTAGTTGAGCAATCTTAACGTCTTTCTCATCACCAGCTTCTTCAAGCTCAGCTTCCGCTTCTTGAGCCGCAGCTTCTACTTTCTCTGCCTCTTCGATGATTTGATCCAGCTCTTCTTCAGTAACTTTGTTTTCTTCGTTGCTCATGATATCTCCAGAATTCACATCTATTGGTACTCAACACATCACGTTTATCGTATTGAGATACACAAAAATTCGCATAAATAGCTAACTTGCCATTATTATGGGGATGAAGATTGACGATTCAAGCCTATTTGGTACGTAAAACCTATGAAAAAACCTTTTCAAGTGATCGCCATCATTGGAAAACCAAGAGATCAGCAAGCTATTGCGACTCATCGAGAGCTCTATACCTGGCTGAGATCGGAAGGTTATAAGGTCTATATCGACGACCGCCTAAGCGAAATCTTAGATGATATTCCAAAAGATGACTTTGCCAGTCTGATTCAATTGGGTCGCAGCGCCGACCTTGCTATCGTCGTGGGTGGTGATGGCAATATGCTAGGCGCGGCTCGTGTTCTTTCTCGTTTTGATATTTCCGTTATCGGTGTCAACCGCGGCAACCTTGGCTTTCTTACCGACCTCAACCCAGAAGACTTCCAAACGTCACTCAAAAAAGTGTTAGAAGGCGAGTTTTTTGAAGAAGAACGTTTTCTACTTGAAGCTGAAGTTCATCGCCATGGGCAAGTCAAAAGCCATAATGCGGCATTAAATGAAGCTGTTCTTCACCCAGGGCAAGTCGCGCACATGATTGAGTTCGAAGTGTATATCGATGATAGCTTCGCATTTTCACTGCGTGCCGATGGTTTGATTGTTTCAACGCCAACAGGCTCGACGGCTTACTCACTATCTGGTGGTGGCCCGATTCTATCCCCTAGCCTCAATGCGATTTCACTGGTGCCGATGTTCCCGCACACGTTATCAAGTCGACCACTGGTAGTAGATAGCAAACGCCATATTAAGCTGATTGTGTCGCCAGATAACGGTGGCACGCAAGAAGTCGGCTGTGATGGACAAGTCTCTTTACCAGTGTCTCCGGGCGATGAAGTGCATATTTACCAAAGCCCAAATGTCCTCAAGCTTATCCACCCGAAAGATTACAGCTACTATCACGTACTGCGTAACAAACTCGGTTGGTCAAGCAAGCTTTTCTAATTGAAAGCGGATCAGCATCCAACTGATCCGCCCAGTAAACTCCGCCAATAAAACCACTTTCACCCCCACCATGACAGTATAAGCTATCGCTAATTTAGAATTTATAAAATTTGATCCTGTGTACAAATTCAACAATCAATTCATTTCGCTAATTGATTGATAAGTGTCCAGTGATATCCTCGAGTTGAATAGAGTCAATGCTCTATCTCATTCTTACTATCAAAGGACACACTATGAAAAAAACGATTATATTGTCCGCTCTATCTACGTTAGTGCTTATGGGCTGCCAATCAGAAGATTCAAAGATCACCGATACATCCAACGCTAAAGCGAATGACATCACTCAGACTAAACGCGAACTCGCACTAGAACTGAGCGAAAGTTACGCCGAGGTAGAACCACTACTCAGAAAAGAAATTAGCGCTCAAGAAACCAGCGTCGCCGTTTCTGAATTTACCGAGGTTAATCCCTCTTCAACATTTAGCCACCAGTTAGTCGAAGCTGACGACCAAATTCGTAGCTGGAAAGGCATTACCGAATACGCCGATCAGATCTTGGAAGTTCGCTTAGCAAACCCAGCTATGCTGGAAGCGTGGCAACAAGGTGAGATCGAACCTTTGTTTGCATTTGAACCAAGCGGCGATGATTCCCAATGGCAATACATTGAAGCGTATGACGTGTATGGCCAACTACACCAGCTCGACGTCTACCAATTACCTGATGTTCCAGTGCTCGTGGTTGATAGTAATAGCAGCGCCGAACTCAAAGCCGGGTTGCAAGCAATGCAAGCTGAGATGAACAAACTGGGTCAATCAACCCGCGTTCAACCTTTCTTCAGCAGCCGCAGTGACGACACCATATTCAGTGTTCGCAGCTCTGGTGAAGTCGCACCAATTCATACCACCCAACTGAAAAAGATTCGTCTAGCAAACGATCAAGAACCTTGGATTTCAGGCAAAGCTGAGATTTACGCATTAGTCACTGGGGTAAACCCGAGTCGCGACGAGCCGACTTTAGATCTGGTCGAATTGCCTTACTTGGATTACGACAATCAAGATTACTACCCAAATCAAATTATGATTCACTGGTCACGCTACCGCTGGGGTGCCGCTGACATCGTAATCATGGAGCAGGACGATGGCACAGACTATAAAAAGCTCGCCAGTTTATTGGTGCAGGTTGCTGAAGAAGTACTAAAAGCGATTCCTGATCCTGAAGTGCAAGCCTATGCAATTATCCCGCAAATCACCAACAAGATAATCGCCGCTATTCCAGATGGCGTGCTAACGAACGACGACGACTTTGTTGATGTGTACTACACCATTATGCAAGGCACCTCGTATGTCGAGCACCCAGGAGCAGGCGTAAATGCCGTGGTCACGCTAGAGCCACTAATCATTAACCCAACTCGCCCATAGAGATTGAAACCAATGCAAGCCGCAGTATTCACTGCGGCTTTTTCACTCGTCCCATCACAAAAAATCTTCTCTAGTAAAAAAAACACAGCAGCCTTCTTTACTGTATAAAGAAACAGTATATACTGAGCTTATATACAGTATTGTTCATTTAAACAGGTACAACAAAATGCTGGCTCATCTAAGTGTTAATAATTTTGCAATTGTTAAGTCTCTACAGCTAGAGCTATCCAAAGGAATGACAACCATCACGGGTGAAACTGGCGCAGGTAAATCCATCGCCATTGACGCCCTTGGTTTATGTTTAGGCGGGCGCGCGGAAGCCAGCATGGTGCGACAAGGTGAAGAGAAAACCGAAGTTAGCGCCGCTTTCTCTTTAGAGAACAATATTAATGCCACTCGTTGGTTAGAAGACAACGACCTACTGGATGGCAGCGACTGTATTTTGCGCCGCATTATAAGCAAAGAAGGTCGCTCTCGCGCATTCATCAATGGCAGCCCTGTCCCCCTTTCTCAGCTTAAATCTTTAGGGCAGCTACTGATCAATATCCACGGTCAACACGCACATCATCAATTGATGAAAAGCGAGTACCAAATGGCCATGCTCGACCAATACGCCGGGCATTCTAATCTGCTAAAAAGCACTCGTAATGCTTACCAGTCATGGCGACAGGCAGACAACAACCTCAAGCAGCTAAAAGAAAACAGTGCGGCAAACTTGGCTCAAAAGCAGCTACTTGAATACCAAATCAAAGAGCTAAATGAGCTATCACTTGGAGAGGACGAATATGAAGAACTCGAACAAGAACATAAACGCCTATCCAACAGTGGCGAGCTTGCCTCTACATGCCAACAAGCGATCGAGCTTATTTACGAAGGTGAAGAAGTTAACGCGCTTGGTATTTTGCAAACAGCCAATCACTCCCTAATTCAATTAGCAGAGCTCGACGAAAAACTCGCAGAGCTGCCAAACATGGTGGCGGAAGCGATCATTCAACTTGAAGAAGCCAACAGCGAGCTGCGCAATTACCTTGATAATATCGATGTCGATCCGGCACGTATGGCGTATGTTGAAGAGCGTTTCTCTAAAGTAATGTCGATAGCGAGAAAGCATCACGTTATGCCAGACGAGCTTTACCAGCACCATCAAGATTTGCTCAGCCAGATCGAAGCGCTCGATTGTTCAGATGAAAAGCTTGAAGAGCTAGAACAAGAAGTTGAGGCTAAATACCAAAGCTTCTTAACCGCGGCAGAGAAACTGCACAAGTCTCGTCTGCGTTACGCGAAAGAACTCAACAAGCTTATTACGGCAAGTATGCATGAACTGAGTATGGAAAAAGCCCAGTTTAGTATTGAAGTGAACAACGAAGGCACACACCCTTCACCACTCGGTATGGATTCAGTGTGCTTTGTGGTCTCAACCAACCCAGGTCAACCAATGCAGCCTATCGCTAAAGTGGCTTCGGGCGGTGAGCTGTCACGTATTTCTCTTGCGATACAAGTCATTACCGCGCAAAAAGTCGACACACCAAGTCTTATCTTCGATGAAGTGGATGTCGGTATCAGTGGCCCAACAGCCGCAGTCGTCGGCAAAATGCTACGTAAGCTGGGTGAATCAACGCAAGTCATGTGTGTGACCCACTTACCGCAAGTTGCCGGCTGTGGTCACCAACAACTCTTTGTGGCGAAACAAACTAAAGCTGGCAAGACCGAAACTCAAATGCGCCGCCTAGATAACGAACAACGTGTATCAGAGCTAGCTCGCTTACTCGGCGGTAGCCAAATCACCGATTCGACACTGGCCAATGCCAAAGAGCTGCTGATCGCTGCATAATCATCACCACATCGAGTCAAAGTTCCTTTTGTTTAAGAATTTTGACTCGACTTTGCAACCAAATTCAAAAATCATGGTCTGAAACAATTCAAAACACGTTCAGCTTTTTACTTTAGCGCCTAGCTTGTTTATTATCGGCTGAGTTTGAGAATTTATCAGTTACAAGAATTTAAGTATGCAATTGAAAAAGTGGCTTATCGCAGTACCACTCGCTATGACAATGTTGACAGGCTGCTCCCTACTAGAAAAGCTGGTATATCGCATTGATATCAACCAAGGTAACTATGTTGAGCAATCTGCTGTAGAGCAGTTGAAGTTTGGCATGACTAAAGAACAAGTTCGTTACGTCATGGGCTCACCTATGTTGGTCGAAAATGGCTACCCAGATACGTGGTACTACATTTACCATCATACTGAAGGCCACAACGATTCGATCCAGAAGAACCTGATCGTCAACTTCAATGGTAACGGCCAGTTAGTTGATATCACCGGAGACTTCCCTCCAAGCTCTGATTTTTTCGAAAGTATTAACTAATCGAAACAGGCAGCGCGAATCGAGAAAAAATTAAGGGTTGATGTGTAAGCATCAACCCTTTTCATTTCAAGCAAGTAATTCTCTGATCCACTTATCAGCGCTACGCGTCTTTCCTTAACGGATTTTTCTTACCACCTGTAACAGGGTCAGCAGCGCCAGACGCTTTAGCTTGTTCGGCGCGTTTACGACGAATCTCTTTTGGATCAGCCAAAAGAGGACGATAAATTTCAATACGATCTTTATCTTGAACAGTCGCGTTCAATTTCACATTACGACTAAAGACACCGACTTTGTTCTCTTTTAGGTCAATTTCTGGGTAGATCTCTAACACGCCTGATTGCGCAATGATCTCTTCTACCGTCATCTCTTTATTGACCACCAGCGTAAATACACGCTGCTCTTGAGGAAGCGCATAAACCACCTCAACATGAATCATGTCAGACTCAATACTCATAAACTGGGTACACCTGTTTCGCACGCTTAGTAAATGCATTGACCATATTGTTAGTCAATTCATTGAAAACCTTACCAAATGCCATTTCGATCATCTTGCTTGAAAACTCAAATTCAAGCTTCAGCTCAACTTTGCAAGCTTGCTCATCGAGTGGCGTAAAGAACCAACCGCCTTTGAGGGTTTTAAAAGGACCATCAACAAGGTTCATGATGATCGCCTCACAATCCACCAACTCGTTCGACGTGGTAAATGTTTTGCTAATCCCTGCTTTTGCTACATCAACTGAAGCGACCATAGCTCCTGCACTCGACTCAATCACACGTGAGCCTGAGCAACCCGGCAGAAACTCTGGGTAGCTAGCTACATCATTCACTAGATTGAACATCTGCTCGGCACTAAATGACACCAGTGCAGAACGGCTGACTTGCTTCATATTGATTCCTCTTAACATCTGCTCGAACCTCAAGCATGATGCAATTTTACTTTTATTTGCACTCAGCGCAAATAAAGGGATTTCCTAACTTAAATCCTAACCGTATAATGCAGCTATTATGGCAAAGAAAAAATCTAAACAAAAAGCGGGTAGCAATACCATCGCTCTGAATAAGAAAGCTCGCCACGAATATTTTATCGACGATGAAATTGAAGCCGGCATGGAGCTACAAGGCTGGGAAGTTAAGTCACTTCGTCAAGGCAAAGCGAATATCGCAGAAAGCTACGTCTTTATGCGTGACGGTGAAGCTTTTGTCAGTGGCATGACTATTACTCCACTTCAACAAGCATCTACGCACGTTGTCGCTAACCCAACGCGTGTACGTAAACTACTTATGAGCCGTCGCGAACTGGACAACCTACTGGGTCGCATCAACCGCGAAGGCATGACGCTAGCTGCCCTTTCACTATACTGGTCTCGCTCTTGGGTGAAGATGAAAATCGGTGTCGCGAAAGGTAAGAAGCTGCACGATAAACGTACTGATCTTAAAGAAAAAGATTGGGCTCGCGAAAAAGCGCGCGTAATGAAGAGTTCACTGCGCTAATATTGAGCACTTAAACGCACAAGTCTAGACAGGTTACACTTTTCTGGTACTATGCGAGTAACACTTCGGGGCTGATTTAGGATTCGACAGGAATTTTGAAGTCTGAGGTGCATGCCGTGGGGCGGTTGGCCACGTAAAAAGCCGCAAAAAAATAGTCGCAAACGACGAAAACTACGCACTAGCAGCTTAATAACCTGCTCAGAGCTCTCTCGCCCTAGCTTCCGCACGTAAGACGGGGACCAACGAGAGATCAAACCCAAACGCGCTAGCCCGGATTCTCCCGCCTGAGAGATGAACGGCGAATTTTAATTCAGGATAGCCTTTGGCTGGCGTGTCGGTTCGCAGGTCACTGGTGAAATTAAAGATCGACTAAGCATGTAGTACCAATGATGAATG
>Ga0209379_10000238_pt1 | contig 56998 bp, 53 predicted proteins | sample tdDd001_FD_187124 | JGI IMG/M metagenome (GOLD analysis project Ga0209379, IMG submission 187124) | Marine sediment microbial communities from the Atlantic coast under amendment with organic carbon and nitrate - tdDd00.1 (SPAdes)... | ecosystem: Environmental > Aquatic > Marine > Coastal >... | reverse complement strand
AGCGAGAAGCGAGAAGCGAGAAGCGAGAAGCGAGAAGCGAGAAGCGAGAAGCGAGAAGCGAGAAGCGAGAAGCGAGAAGCGAGAAGCGAGAAGCGAGAAGCGAGAAAATCTTGGAAGGGTTGACAGTACATGTCAACCCTTTTGCTTTAAATTCAGGCAATTAAACTTAAATATCAGCAAGCGCTGCCTGCAGCTTTCGATTCACTCATCACAAGCTCCTCTCGAAGGGCGAAGCCCGTTCTCTCTTAAGCTTTCTCTGCCAGAATAATACGCAGCGTACGACGTAGCGGTTCTGCCGCACCCCATAGTAGCTGGTCACCAACAGTGAATGCGTTTAGGAAATCGTCACCCATTGCCATCTTACGCAGACGACCTACTGGGATAGATAGAGTACCCGTTACTTTAGCCGGTGTTAGCTCTTGCGCTGTGATATCACGATCGTTTGGAATCACTTTTACCCAATCGTTGTGAGTAGCGATCATCTCTTCGATTTCGTCCATTGGAACGTTTTGCTTAAGCTTGATCGTTAGAGCCTGAGAGTGACAACGCATCGCACCGATACGTACACAAGTACCGTCGATAGGAACAGGAGCATCCTGGAAGCCAAGGATCTTGTTCGCTTCAACACCCGCTTTCCACTCTTCCTTGCTCTGACCGTTATCGCGTTTAACGTCAATCCAAGGGATTAGTGAGCCTGCTAGCGGCACGCCGAACTTGTCGGTAGGGAAAGAGCCGCTGCGCATGGTATCAGCAACTTTCTTGTCGATTTCAAGAATTGAGCTTGATGGATTTGCCAGCTCGCTGCTAACAGAATCGTTGATTACACCCATTTGAGAGATCAGTTCGCGCATGTTTTGTGCACCAGCGCCTGAAGCTGCCTGATACGTCATTGCGCTAGTCCATTCAACCAGACCTTTTTCGAACAGGCCGCCCAGACCCATTAGCATCAGGCTTACTGTACAGTTACCACCAACAAAGGTGTTAGTGCCACCGTGAATGCCCTGCTGAATCTGAGCCAAGTTAACTGGATCCAGTGTAATGATTGAATCTTGTGCCATACGCAGAGTTGAAGCCGCATCAATCCAGTATCCCTTCCAGCCCGCTTGACGTAATGCTGGGTATACTTTTTCTGTATAGCTGCCACCCTGACAGGTAATAACAGCGTCTAGCTGCTTTAGGCTTTCAATATCAAATGCGTCTTGAAGAAGTCCTGCGTCTTTACCTAAGTTTGGTGCAGGAATACCTACTTGAGATGTGCTGTAAAAAACAGGTTCGATAAGGTCAAAATCTTTCTCTTCAACCATACGCTGCATTAGTACTGAACCAACCATGCCACGCCAACCAACTAAACCTACTCTCATTCTCAACTCTCCGTGTAATCAATTTAAATAATGGGATACCCCCAATATTCAATTTTCACAGCAAAATCTCAAGGGAAAATTGCACCAAATCTGTAACTTTTATCTCTTCGTTATGCATTTCTGTCCAAAACCTGCATTTTGCTCCCTTTTTGTTCGATTGTTATTTTGGCAAACAAAACAAATGTTTCATAAAACAAAAGTGAAAAATACGTGCCACAAAATGGTTACATCCAAAAACATTTCAGATCATTAAAATTAACTATTAACCATATATTTAACCACAAAAAACAACCATTACAGATACAAATCACATTGAATGGACATTTTATCGAAATATTATTCCAACTACGGTAAAGTGCCATTCGTACCTAAAAGGAGTTAACACTCTTAAGGCAAATAGTGACGTGATTTCTATTTGCACTTGCTCATAACACTTATAAGAGGCTCTGTATGACGCAACTTACCCCCCGTCTGCCCAGCTTGATGCAGGTTATCGTCTCCCTTGGACTGTTTCTATTGATGGCATTTTCGTTCACTGCCAAATTAGATCTTCCTATCCAACTTGCTCTATACATTGGCTGGTTCATCATTATGGTGCTAGGCATTCGTTTAGGGCACCAGTACAAAGATCTAGAGAAGGCAGCTTTAGGCGGTATCTCTAACGGTCTTGGTGCGGTGCTAATCCTACTTGCAGTTGGCGCACTAGTTGGTACGTGGATTTCAGGCGGCATCGTTCCTACCATCATCTACTATGGTCTGAAAGCAATTCACCCTTCTATCTTCCTTCTTGCCACGATGATCATCTGTTCACTAACCGCACTTGCAACGGGAACCTCATGGGGTGCTGCAGGTACGGCTGGTATTGCAATGATGGGTATTGGTCAGGGTCTGGGTGTACCAGCGCCAATTACAGCAGGTGCTGTGCTTTCTGGTTGTTACTTCGGCGATAAGATGTCACCACTGTCAGACTCGGTAATTCTGGCGTCATCAATGTCTAACGTTGAAGTCGTTGAACATATCAAAGGTATGCTGCCAGTCGCGCTTATTAGTTACATCATCACTGGTATCATGTTCACTGCTTTCGGTTTCCACTATGCGGGTAACGTTGACATGTCACAGGTACAGTCTGTGATTCAAGCAATGGAACAGCAGTTCTACATCACTCCTTACTCATTTGTTCCAGTCGTTATCGTACTTGGCCTGTTAGCAATGCGTATGCCTTCATTCCCAGTAATCAGTTTTGGTTCACTACTGGGTATTATCTGGGCCGTGATGATTCAGGATGTAGACTTCCTGCAAGCTTTCAACACAGCCTGGGCACCGTTTGAAATTGAATCAGGCGTCGCATTTATTGACTCAATCCTAAACCGTGGCGGTATGTCTTCAATGCTAGGTTCCGTAGCGGTAATCGTGTTTGGTCTTGGTTTTGGTGGTCTGCTGGATAAAGTAGGCGTGCTAGAGACTATCGCTAAACTGTTTGAACGCCGCGTACAGAGCGCTGGCTCATTGGCGACCAGCACCATTGGTACCGCATTTATGGGTAACGTATTTGGTTCGGCAATGTACGTGTCACTGATTCTGACGCCAAAAATCTGTGCTAAAAACTATGACCGTCTGGGCTACAAACGTAAGAACCTTTCTCGTAACGCCGAGTTCGGTGGCACGCTAACATCTGGTATGGTGCCTTGGAGTGACAACGGTATCTACATGGCGAGTATTCTTGGTGTAGCAACCTTGTCTTACGCACCATTTATGTGGCTAAGCTTCGTTTGTATCATCGTAACCATCATTACTTCTTACATGGGTTGGTTCGTAGATAAATGCGAACCCGTTGCAGAAACTGAATTGGTATCTGAAGAGCAACAAGCTGAGCTAACTAAGCAAACTGCTTAAGACGTTTAGATACTAAAAAAGCGCCTCTAATGAGGCGCTTTTTTTAATCCACCCGTCAGCAGATTATGCCGATTTCTTAACGGCGCTACGCTTACCTAACAGGTAGCCCAATCCTAGTGGCGCAAAGAAAATCGCAACAATAAACAGCACAAAGTAGATAATAGTGCTCTTAATCAACTCCACTAGTTTGTCCATCGCTAGCGTCAATACATCCTGCGAAACCTTATCCAGATCCTGAGTAAACTTCTCACGTTCTGCACTGACAATCAAAGCAATCTCAGCACGTTCACGAGCGACCATCTCTTCTAGTGCCTGACGCTCAAGACTCAACTGGTCAAGACGCGCAGCAGTACGAGCATCAATATCTTTAACCAATGGCTGTAATTGAAGTGCCATTTGCTCGGCTAAGTTCTCCATATACTCTGGGTTGTTCTCGACAAAATCCTGAAATGACTCTGAAGTCGCCTGCAAACTTTGCAGCGTAGCAGTCAGCTGTTCACCGCTGATACTACTGTTCATGGCAATTAATTGTGCTTTCCAGGTCATCAGTTTTGGTGTTTGTTCTGATACCAGACTGAGTCGGTCTGAGACATCACCCAGAGCTTCAGGCATAGTGCCTAACGTTGATACGGCCTCTGTTTCACTGATTTGATTCGCTTCTAACCAAGCACGATAAGCTGGCGTGCGAATAAAGCTTAAATCTTCGAACGGATGCTGGGCTGCAAAGTCGATAACAAACTGCTTGGTTGCTTTGTAGCTACTGCCTTTAAGCAAAGATTTCGCGAGTTTGTCGACCTCTTGAGCAAGCGTTTGAGAGACTTGCTTAGCTTCAGAAGTCGTAAACAGTTCGCTACCTGCACCAGAATTAAAGAACTGGTTCATCTGCTCGGTGAACACCCAGCTATCAATTAAGGCAGCTGTAGGAGATACCTGATATGCAGCTCGCTGTAACCCTTCTTCTGCATTGATTTTCCACAGTAAAACATAAGATTGATTAAGCTTATCCTGTGGATCGTAATTGGCAGCAATCGTATCTGCGGCCTGCTCAACTTGAGAGAAAAACTGTTGGGTATATTCACGAGTCAGCAGTCTCATATTGAGTTCTTGCTGCGTTAACGGCGTTGTTTGACTATCAAGCTTTACTTCTAACAGCGAACATCCACTCAATGGTAACAACAGTAGTAACAACCAAAACACGGAAGAGCGACGCATTTACTGAACCTCAGGTAGCAAAAAATAAGCGCGGTAGCTTAGCGCGAGAAAGTCAGTATATCGTCAAATTCAGTTGTTATTGTGATCTTTTAGGAAAAGTCTGGCTTCTGAGATTGCCCGACCAAGTCGCCAATTTAACTCTTCGAGCAAACGTGGCACTAGCGTAATATCTTCTTTGATAGCCACCTCGACCTTAGTTGCCGCTTCACGTAATTTGGTTGCCCCCAGATTCCCCCCAACCCCTTTTAAGCTGTGAGCTTTCCTTTGCGCTTCTTCAGGTGAATCGGTCAATAACTGAGTAATACGCTCTGCGTCATCGTTATGGTCTTCGATAAACACCTCTAATAGCATGCATACCGACTCCATATCGTTATTTAACGAGTCGAGCATCTTGTCGAAATCAATTTCCGGCTCTTGGTCTTCTACTTTCGGTGCTTCTGGACTAAGCGGCTCAGTGTCAGCCACTACCTCTGTGACCATCGCGGGCTCATCATGCTCTGTTTCAGGTTCAGAGCTTTCTGATGTTTTGGTGTATTTAGCCCGATGGGTAAAAGCGATCAGCAACAGCTGGCCAAGCATGAAAGTCAAAGTAAGCAGTAGCCCAAGCCAGATATGCCTCATCAGCAGTTGGTTGTACTCCGTTCTTTGCAAATCGATTTGCCCGTAAACGTCATGAGAAATTAGCTTATCGACCACATATTGTCCTTGAGCATAGCCACCCAACACTGACGAAATCTGGGCTAAAACTTGCTGAAGATCTTGACGAGCCTCTTTTGGTAACTCGTTTGAGACTGAGTAAATCTGGTCTAACTCGCGATAAATTTTCGGGCTCGAGTTGCGGTCGCTAAAAATAGCTTCGAGGACATTGGCACTAATCCGATAATAGAGTAAGGATAACGATGGGTTATCCGTATAACGCTCGCGTTTTTCACGCACCTGTTCGACAAGGCTAAGTAAATCGAGGTTATTATCCAGATAGATTTGGGTTTGTTCTATAAAACGATCGGTGGTGAAGAGAAGTTGATTAACATCCGGCAGATACCAACTCTTTTGGTAATGAGCGTCAATCTGCAAGCGCAGAGCATAAATCAGTTGTAAATCGAGAGCTTGAGAGTCCGCCATATGAACACGATAAGGCGTATCGAAAGAGAAAGTTTCGCGTAAATCTTGAATGCTACTACCCAGCTCGTATATCTGCTCTTTGGTTGCATTGGTCGAACGGTAGCTGTTTGCAAGCGTTGCAATACAGATTAACCATATACACAACAGCAACCAGCCAAGTTTGAGCGTCTTACCTTCCATGCTCCCGCCTAAATAGATTATTTCCCTGTAATACAAGAATATACACTATCCGGCGGAAGTGGAGGACTAACTGGCAAAATAGTGCAGTCAGTCCTGTTCTGAAAACGTTTATTTGTTGCGAGTCAGCTGATCACGCAGGTTTGGCGGTGTGCCTTTGATGGTCAGAGTATCTGTCTCTGGATCGTAGAAAATACGCTCACCAAGCAGCAGACTATCAAAGCTGACATTCAAACCACCACCAGCACCAACATACTTAGTCAGTTTACGTACTGCAGCGCGGTCACCCGGGAAGCTCTCTTCCAACTCATAACCCTGCTCTTGAGTGTAATCTAAAAAGCTCGTGCCATCTTGAGATGGAGGAAGCTCACCTGAGAGCTCTCTTACCTGAACTTCATCGCCAGACTTAATCTGTTCGTTACAGTAGTCAGCAACCTGCTTCTTGTAACTTAGTGCTTCGTCTTTTTCCAGTTTTGAGTCTGCGCAGAAATCTTCAACTGCCTGCATTAATACCTGGTTCTGCACTTTGGTGTCCAAACCGACTTCCGCCTGAAGGAAGTCGAGGAAAAAATCTGCCACTTTACGACCAACGCGACCCTTGATGTAAGCAAGGTAACGGTTTGATTCTTTGTCCGTTTCATAACTTGTCAGATCAATACGTGCAGCAATATCCATCTTGCTCAGATCAAGATAATCGGTAGCACTAATGTCCAAACCTTCAGTTACTTTAAGGCTTTGATTTGATGGGATAATCGCTACAAACAAGTAATCCGTCGCTAATGACTGATACTCAGCGATGACCAGAATACCTTCATCGGCAAACGGGTACTTTGACAGTTCATCTTTGAGACGATTAGCACTTTCCTGAGAGAAATCATAAAAATTTCGATTTCCCTGACGTAGCTCTTGCAACCAGACTTGAAAATCACTGTCTGATTTAAAATTACCAAAGCCTTTTCCTGCTTTTGAGTTAAACACTCGATGCAGTTCAGCTACCAGGTTTTCTGTAGAGGTATCGTTGGCGAGAGACTCGGCTCGAAAGTTAACAACCAGTTCATCGGCATCGTTTTTTTGCAGTTGGTGGAGGATAACGTTTGAAAGATGAAGACTCATGATGAAATTTATCGCTGCGTAGGTTTCAGTTGCGTGGCATTGTAGGTTATCATAAGCCGCTTTACTATCATCAACAGAGTCTTTATGCCGATTACATCTAAATACAGCGACGAACAAGTTGAACGAATCCTGACAGAGGTCGCCGCGGTACTTGAAAAACATTCTGCTGGCCCGGAGCTTGCATTAATGATCGCTGGTAATATCGCTACCAATGTCTTAAATCAGGATATTGCTGCTTCACAACGCAAAGCAATTGCTGAAAAATTCGCAGAGGCGCTTGTTTCTTCTGTAGAAGATAAAAAACATTAAGAACAATAACGGATAATAGAACACTTACATGGTTGATAACGGAAATACATACGGCGAACGCGTATCGCGGTTAGTGGGTTGGGGGCATTGGTTTGCCTTTTTCAACATCATTGCAGCAATGCTGATCGGAACCCGTTATATCACTCAGTCACCTTGGCCTGAAACCCTATTAGGGCAATTCTACCTCGCCGTATCTTGGGTAGGTCATTTCGGCTTTCTGGTATTTGCCTTGTACCTGCTGGTTCTATTTCCGCTAACCTTTATCATACCGTCACGTAAGCTATTCCGCTTAGTGGCGGTCTGTTTTGCTACCGTCGGTTTGACGGTGCTACTGGTCGATACTCAGGCTTATCAAACCATCAACCTGCACCTGACACCTGTGGTGTGGGAAGTGTTATTTAGCGATGAGAGCTCTACTCTCACCGTAGACTTACAACATCTGTTTATCGTCCTGCCACTGATTTTCTTATTGCAGCTTGCCCTGTCAGAATGGGTCTGGCGCAAACAGCGTAAACTGTCCCATAAACATGTTGGTCGCCCTATTGCGGCTCTGTTTTTCGTTAGCTTTATTTCAGGCCATCTGATTTATGTTTGGGCAGACGCCTATTTCTACAACCCGATTACCGCTCAGCGCGCTAACTTCCCTCTCTCTTACCCGATGACCGCTAAGTCATTTATGGAGAGACACGGACTGCTTGATCGCGAAGAGTATTTAATGCGCTTAGAGCAAAGTCAGGACAGCAACGAGTTAGTTCGTTACCCACTAGAAAAGATCGAGTTTGACCGTCGTGCAAACCCGCTGAATATTCTGGTGGTAAGTGTTAATAACCTACGCTCTGATGCTCTTACTCAAGAGAACATGCCTGCTGCTTACCAATTTGCACAAGAGAACCAAAACTTCACCAACCATTACAGTTCAAGTAATGACTCGTTCGGTATCTTTGGTCTTTTCTATGGCCTGCCAAGCAGCTATGCCAGCAGTATTAAAGCTCAGGGCTCTAAACCGATTCTGATCGATACCCTAATCGAAAAACAATACCAATTTGGTCTGTTCAGTGGCGATAACTTCGATGAGCCTCTGTATGGTGAAACTGTCTTCCGTGGTATGAACTTCACAGGCATTGCTTTCAATGACAAGCAATCACCAGACTCTCTGGCGATTGACGCTTGGGCAGATTGGGCAAAACAACAGGGTAAAAAGCCTTGGTTCAGCTACATTGAGTTAACTACCGTGGATAACTTCAGTGCCTACAGTGACAACGACCAGGCGCAAACAGCTGCCAATAAGCTGAAGTCAGGTTATCAGAAGTCAGTTGCGACAGCTGATAAAGAGTTGGCTCAGCTCCTTGAGCAAGTAAAGGCACTAGAGCTTGATGACTCTACCGTGATCGTCATTACTTCAAACCATGCGACAGAGTTCAACGAAACAAAGACCAACAGCTGGGGTTCGAATTCTAACTACAGCCGTTACCAATTACAGGTGCCGATGGTGATTCACTGGCCAGGTAAAGTTGCTGCTCAATACCAACACAGAACCAGTCACCTGGATATGTCTGTGACCCTGCTACAAGACTTACTTGGTGTTTCATCTAACCCAACTGATTTCAGTAGTGGACGTAACCTATTCGATGAACGCAAGCGTCGTTGGATTCTGGCGGGTGATTCGCGCGATTTGGCTCTGATTACCACCAAAAACACCACTGTGATTGATAAGTTCGGTAACTACAAACTGTACGACGCTAATTACCAGCGTCTGAAAGATGAAAACCCGACCTTACCAGTACTAATGCAAGGCCTGACTGAATTACAACGTTTTTACGCTAAGAGTAACTAAATCATACTGTTAGAGGATTGACCCTTAATCCATTACGGATTAAATTATTGGCATCGGACTGTAGCGCAGCTTGGTAGCGCACCGTCATGGGGTGTCGGGGGTCGCTGGTTCAAATCCAGTCAGTCCGACCATTACACCTAGAAAAAGAGAGCTTCGGCTCTCTTTTTGCGTTTTATACCAGAGTGTTCCGCTAGCAAGTAAATAGTTAATAATGAAAACACCATCAAAGTATACAAAGCAGATACCTGCTACGGTGGCGGCATTATTGAAATAGTGGATTATGTAGTAAATGAAGCTCACTCAACTTAACGCGTTCAAAGCCGTCGTAGAATGCCAAACTGTTACCGCGGCCGCAGGGCGTCTCAGCTTAAGTCAACCTGCGGTTAGTCGCTTAATTTCTGGCTTAGAACAGCGTATCGGATTTCAACTTTTTCAACGCAAGGGCAATCGTTTAGAGCTGAGCAGTGAAGGTGAAGCATTTTACTTAGAGGTAGCAAAAGTTTTTGATGCTGTGTCAGGGCTTACTCAGTCTGCAAGCTCGATTCGTTCACGCCATTTTGGCAGCCTAAACATCGCTGCAATGCCACTGCTGTCCAACGCTTTCTTACCACGCACCCTTGCAACTTTTCTTAAGCAATCATCGAAAATGAAAATTGGCTTTAAAACCTATCGCTCAGAAGAGGTGATACATCGCATTCAAAGCCAAACTACCGACATTGGGTTTGCCTTTGTTGATCAACACTTAGCCGGTGTTAAGGCGCAAAAAGTGCAGTGCGAATGTGTCTGTCTGATACCAGCCTCCTCTCATCTGGCACGCCGCACTGTTATTGACCTATATGATATCGCTGGGCAAGTCTTAATCCGTCATGAACGCGATACAACCCAACGAAGAATAGACGCGCTTCTGCGCCGCTACGATCTTTCCACTATAGAACAGATTGAAGTTTCTCTTGCTAGTAGCGCAGCAGTACTTGTCAGTGAAGGCGTTGGTATCGCGATCACCGACCCATTCACTGCTCATATGCAAGTCGAACATGGTAACGTCGTGATGCGCCCGTTAGTCTTTAGCTTACCGTTCGAATTCGACATCCTCTACCCTGCACTCAAACCAATCCATCGCCACGCCGAGCAGTTTATTGAACACTTTATGTTACTTGCTGATCAGATGGGCATCTTCCTCAACATAGGTCCAATGCGCGATCTCAGTGAACCCATTAAAGCGTGAGCTCACATTTAACACCTCAACAAACCATAGCAAGATTTATAAACTTAGAGCATATTTATCAAAAGCTTAGGACGTTTTAACTCAGTGACCATTACCTTTTTGCATACCAGTCGTCACCTTTGTCATTGGCGGGTCAATGTCACTCTTCCTTAGTCTGGTTGGGTACTCAATCAAACAATAAGAAGGATAGAGATATGAAACCTCGTGTCTCAGTAATCGGCTCTGGTAATGCCGGTCTAACGGCGGCATACCACTTTACTTTACATGGCGCAGATGTCTGCTTGTATGGAGCCCCTGGCTATGATCAGGCGCTTACCGATATTGAACAGTATGGCGGTATTCGTGCTTTAGCCGAATTCAACGATACCACTCTCAGTTATGCCGGGTTTGAATCATGCGACAAGGTGAGTCGCGATTTGGCGGAAACCATCGCCTACAGCGACATCCTCATTTTACCTGTGCCCTCTTTTGCTCAGGAGCCGCTGTTTATCGAGATGCTCCCACATCTGCGTGATGGACAAATCGTGATGTTAATGCCGGGTAATTACGGTTCTTTGGTCCTGAACCGCATTAAGCACGAGCAGGGCTATCACGATCTAAAACTTACTTTCGTCGATGCTATTTCCATTCCCTGGGCAACCCGAATTGTCGGACCTGCGGAAATTGCCATTTTAGGTATGAAGCAGTTTCTACCAATCGCCGCTTTCCCTGCAAACGACATAGATAAAGCCATTAAGGCGCTGCAACCAGTCATGCCTCTACCACTAACGCCGCTAAAGAATGTCATCGAAGCAGGATTGGAAAACATCAATTTTGGTGGTCACCCACTACTTACCACGCTCAATATGGGCCTTCTCGAAAACTTTGATGGCCAGTTCAATTACTACAAAGATTGTTGCTCGATCTCTACGGCTAAAGCAGCCGCTGTGATGGAAACAGAACGACTTTCTATTGGTCGCGCACTTGGCTTAGCGCTAAAACCAGAACTGAACGCAATGAACGCGCTCTACGATATGGATTGCCAAAGTGTCTATGAGGTCAATCGTACTTCAGAAACTCACGGTAAGCTCAATAGCGCACCGAATTCAGCGAGCAATCGTTACATAACTGAAGATGCAGCCTATCTTTTAGTCCCTTGTTATGAATTCGCTAAGCTACTCAATATCGAAACACCAATCATCACCTCTTGCCTGCATATTGATAACGCCTACAACGATACCAACTATTTTGAACACGGCAGAACATTAAAGTTAATGGGGTTAGACAACAAGTCTGCTCAAGAAATCATGGACTTCGTTAGCTAAACGCTATGGGCCATCACGCACGTTAATGCGTTGATGGCTCAAAGAACAAAAGGAATACCCTATGACTAAAATAAAATTCCCTTCCGCATACACCATCTTGATGTTACTCACCGTTGTGATGGCAATTCTGACTTGGACGATTCCCGGCGGTCAGTATCAGATGGAAAGCAACGAAACCCTTGGCCGTATGGTACCAATGGTCGGTACCTATCATTCTATTGATGCTAATCCGCAAGGTATAGTCGACATCCTAATGGCGCCAATTCAAGGCTTCTATGACCCTTTAAGTTACACTGCTCGCGCTGTTGATGTGGCACTGTTTGTGTTGGTCATTGGTGGCTTTCTCGCGGTCGTAACGAATACTGGGGCTATTGACGCAGGCATCGCTGGCACGATGAAGAGGCTGGATGGTCGAGAAAAATGGATGATCCCGATCTTAATGGGCTTATTTGCTTTAGGTGGGACTGTCTATGGCATGGCTGAAGAGACCATCCCGTTTTATGCATTGCTGATACCAGTGATGATCGCTGCTGGCTACGACAGCGTCGTCGGCGTTGCGATCATCATGGTTGGCGCGGGTATCGGATGCTTAGGCTCGACAATTAACCCGTTTGCGACCGTTATTGCATCCAATGCCGCTGAAATTAACTTTATGGAAGGCTTCGCTCTACGTGCGACCATTCTGGTACTAGGCTGGTTAGTATGCGTCATTTACGTTATGCGCTATGCCGAAAAAGTAAAGAAAAACCCGGAACTGTCATTAGTTGCCCATCAAAGAGAGTCCAATCTCAATCATTTCTTGCACAGCAAGCAGCAACAAACCCCTGATTTCACCACCACACGTAAAGTCATTCTCGCCATTTTCGGTATCACTTTTGCCATCATGATGTGGGGCGTATCTATTGCTGGTTGGTGGATGGCAGAGCTTTCAGCGCTGTTTATTGGCTCCAGCATTGTTGTTGGCTTAGTCGCACGCATGTCTGAAGCAGAGATAACAGAAAGCTTTGTCGATGGTGCTCGTGATCTACTCGGAGTAGCGTTGATCATCGCGATTGCGCGGGGCTTAGTGGTGGTTATGGATAACGGCAATATCACTCACACCATTCTCAACTACGCCGAAGGGTTGCTCGTTGGATTACATCAGGTCGCCTTTATCAACGCGATATACTGGATCGAAGCGGTCATGTGTTTGGTCGTGCCATCATCATCTGGTTTAGCGGTGCTGTCCATGCCTATCCTGGCGCCTTTAGCTGATTTTGCAGGTGTCAGCCGTGAGCTAGTCGTCACCGCCTATCAATCGGCATCTGGGCTACCTAACCTGGTCACCCCGACCTCAGGCGTGGTGATGGGTGGTTTAGCTATTGGGCGTGTTGCTTACCCAGTATGGCTTAAATTTATCGGCCCACTATTAGCAGTACTAACCACTATGGTGATGATCCTACTCAGCTTAGGTGTCGTGTTAAGCTAACATTTTCACAGAGCAAACTCGCTAAGAACATATTGATTATGGTGTAAAAACACCCACTTAAACCGATTTTTATCACGAAGTGTATATAAATAGAGCAAAGAGTAATTTTAGGGGTTTACAAGGTTTGTGAACCTCTATATTATTCGCTTCAACAACGGAGAGATGGCTGAGTGGTTGAAAGCACCGGTCTTGAAAACCGGCATACGTTAATAGCGTATCTAGGGTTCAAATCCCTATCTCTCCGCCACATTTAGAAAGCCCGCTGAGAAATCAGCGGGCTTTCGTCGTTCTAGAGGGTTGAAGCTGCAGACCACTAGTTAAGTGCAACTCTAGCTAGCATCAATATCTAGCAAAAAGGCCGCTATCAATTTAGCGGCCTTTTTCGTTTCTCAAGTTGGTAGAACTCTAAAGCAGGTTAATGTTTTCATGCTGACCCTGGGCATAGCTGCCCAAATGAGTAGAGAACAACTCAGATTCAATCAGATCCAGCACCTTGTTTTTCAGCTCTTTAGGGTAGATGCGTAAATCGGTCAACTGTGGAATCGGCACCCACTGAATCGATTGGATGTATCCTTCATCGTTGAGACCACGCAGGTTCTCGGTATTAGGTACCCCCAGATAGCTGTCGATCAAATAGAAGAATTCAGCATGGTAGCGATTAGTATGAGTTTCAAAAAACTCCCTGACGCAAATCAGTTCTCCAACTTCAACATCGATCCCCGCTTCTTCTTTAAACTCTCGCATCACACAAGCTTTGGAACTTTGGTCACTGGCTTCCATACCACCACCTGGCGGAATCCAGTATTCTCCAGTGAAGTCCCTCACCTTTAGCAACAGCATTTCGCCGTCCTTAATCAGCAGTCCTGCTGCGCGAATGCGATGTTCCATGCGTACTCCTTGTTAACATCCATAAGTGTCTATCGCAGCCCGAATGAGTTGCATGTGAATCGGAACCAATTCGTGATGCTGACTTCGATAACCCCCACCAACCACACAGGCAATAGGTAACTGTTTTTGCTTAGCTAGTTCAAACACAAATCGGTCTCGAGCATAGATCCCTTCGCTCGTTACATTTAAATAGCCTAGCTCATCATCCTGATGAATATCGACTCCTGCGTCATAAACAATCACATCGGGTTGATGAAGATTGATCGCCATCTCAACAACAGATGTAAAGGTAGCAAGAAACTCCTCATCGCCAGTGTCTCTTGTTAGTGGCACATCTAAATCAGAATCCGGTTTACGGGCAGGAAAATTTTTATCGCAATGGAATGAGAGCGTCACTATCTGCTCGTCATCGGCGCACAAAGTCGCCGTGCCATCACCGTGGTGAACATCGCTATCGACAATCAGAATCTTATCGACTCCCTCAATAGTCAGGCCACGCTTAGCGGCAATCACCAAGTCATTAATCAAACAGAAGCCACTGCCAAAATCGAAATGGGCATGATGGTAGCCACCACTTAAGTGAATAGCGATACCATGTTCAATAGACTGGCGCACTGTTTCACACGTACCACCCGCAGACATCAGAGTTCGATTAATCAGTTCCTGACTCCAGGGAAAACCAATCCGACGCATCTTAACCGCGGGTAACGCTCCTGATATCAGGGATTCAATATACTCACCACAATGGATTTGGCTTAATTCCGCCTTATTGACTGGTTCAGGCTCCACATAACGCAGAGACTGATGCCATTGCTCATCCCCCTCTCTTAATTGCTCGATCGCTTCATAAAGTAGTCGATACTTATTGATCGGGTAACGATGCCCTTCCGGTAAAGGTAATTGAGAATAGAGCGAGTGATATATCAAAGGAATCATATGGGTACAGACAGAGTGCAAAACTGGGTTCATGTTATCAGTTAGTTACTCGGTTGCAATACTGCTATTTGTGGCTGCACGAATTAACAATCAAATGCGATACAAATAGGTACATGGTTAATTATCGACCAATTCATGAAACAGTTTCATGAACTCTTTTTAAACTGCCTAGCGCCTCATCCTTTGTTAGATCGAGCCAATATGAGAGATATTGAGTGTGATTTCTCTCACGCTATACCTTTAGAGGATCTTAAATACTATCGGCATGAAAACGGTTTCTGACAGGATGTGAGGCAGAGTGTGGCGACAATAAAAGATGTTTCTGAGTATGCAGGCGTATCAAAAGCCACCGTATCACGCGTGATCAATGGCACCAGTCGCGTCAGTCCTGATAAAAAAAGCAAGGTCGAACAGGCAATCGAGGTGTTGGGTTATCGACCAAACACCATCGCTCAGGCTCTCGCTTCGAGCAAGACAGGCAGCATTGGCATTATTGTTCCTGAGCTAGGTGGACCATTCTATTCTGGTATTTTGCACAGCATAGAAGGCAAGCTACGCCGTTTGGGTTACCACGCTGTTGTCACAGCAGGCTCGAATACTGAGCAAGGACAACGCGAGTCAGTCGAGTTTCTGCTGGGTCGAAAAGTCGATGCGATGATTCTCCACACTCAACACCTTTGTGACGATTACCTGATCGATCTGGTTAATAAAGGGGTTGCCTTAGTTGTGGTCAATCGTTCGATAGCTCAGCTAGCACATAACTGTATAGAAATTGATAACAAATTGGGTGGCAAATTGGCTACCGAATACCTGTTGCGAATGGGGCATCGCAACATCGCATGTATCACCGGACCTCTGTGTAAATCCGATGCACGGGGGCGTCTGCAAGGTTACCGCGAAGCGTTACAAAACGCCGGGATCTTGTTCGACGAAGCATTGGTTGCAGAGGCCGGTTTTACAGAAGAGTCCGGGGTCGAAGCGATGGAATCGTTATTGGCAAAGGGACGTCCGTTCAGCGCAGTATTTGCCTGTAATGATCATATGGCATTTGGTGCCTTTGAAGTGTTGAAACAACGCAATATCAAAGTACCAGAGCAGATCTCTTTGGTTGGTTTCGACGATATCTTGTTCGCTCGTTACATTACTCCACCTCTTACCACAGTTAATTTTCCCATCGAGGAGATGAGTACCCAAGCGGTTCAACTGGTCATTCAAATCCTGAATAAAAACAAACGAGATGTGAGCTTTAAGCTGTCGCCGACTTTAGTACCACGAAGCTCAGTCAACCAACTCGAACACAATAAAGTCATTTAAGGACAAGACGATGAAACTAAAAACACTGACGCTTGCTACTGTCACAGCACTTGGAATGGCTACGACAGTCAACGCTGCCGATTCGAACATTCGATTTGACGGTTTTCCAGATTTCGATAGCAGCCTTAAAGTGCTGCTGCCTGAGTTTGAGAAAGAAAACGGCATTAAAGTCGACTATTTGATGAACAATCATGGTGACCACCATACTAAGTTGACCACTAACTTAGCAACGGGCTCAGGCGCTGGTGACGTTATTGTGGTTGATGTTGAGAAAATCGGTCCGTTTGTCGCGTCAGGAGGTTTAGTCAATCTATCCGAACAGTATGGCGCAGATAAGTATCAGGAACGTTTTGCGCCTTATGCATGGACACAAGGTAAAGGTGCTGATGGAGACGTCTATGGTATGCCTGTCGACCTTGGTCCGGGAGTGATGTATTACCGTAGCGACGTGTTTGAGAAAGCCGGAATTGACGTTAATAAGGCAATTAAGGATTGGGACTCTTACATCAAAGCCGGTGAAGAGCTTAAGAAGCAAGATGTTTACCTGATCGCATCGGCAGCCGATGTCGCGCAGGCAATTATTTTCACCACTGTTCCTGAAGGAGAAGGGCTCTATTTTGATGCTGACGGCAACCCTGTGGTGACTTCTGAGCGATTTGTCCACGCCTTCGAAGTGGCCAAAGAGATTCGCGACAAAGGCTTAGATGCACGCATTCTGGCTTGGTCAAACGAGTGGTACGAAGGCTTCCGTAACGGCACTTTTGCTACTCAGCTATCCGGTGCCTGGCTTTTAGGTCACTTAAACAACTGGATCGCTCCTGAAACATCAGGAAAATGGGCGGTCTCTAACCTTCCAGACGGTATCTACGGTAGCTGGGGTGGCTCTTTCCTCTCTATCCCAACCCAATCCAAGCATCAGGATGAAGCGTGGAAGCTAATCGAGTACATGACAACCCGTCGTGACATTCAGTTAAAACACTTCGAAACCATTGCTGCCTTCCCGGCAAACACCACCACTTATGACGACGACCTTTTCCAGCAAGAGGTGGCATTCCTTGGTGGTCAGCAAGCACGCCTGCTATTTGCTGAAGTCGCTGAAAACATTAAACCCGTCGCACCAGCCAAAGGTGACCACGTTGCACGCTCTATAATTTTAGAGAATGCACTGATGGAAGTGCTCGATGAGGGCAAGGACATCAGAACCGCACTAAAAGAAGCGGAACGAATGATCAAACGTCGTACGCGTCGACTTTAATCCATAGCTCACTGACAAGGGAGGCGTTTATCGCCTTCCTTACTCGAGGTCACTACTATGAATCACGCAGCTAGTAAGGTTGTTGAAACATCCCAGCGTAAGTCGCTTTTTTCTCGCTTGAGTTTGAAACCGCTTACACCGTATGGATTCCTGCTGCCATTCCTGATTATCTTTTCAGTGTTTGGGGTGTTCCCACTGCTGTTTTCTATCTATCTCTCTTTCCATGAATGGAACCCAGTCGAAGGGCTGGCAGCAATGGATTACGTAGGGTTTGAAAACTACCACATTGCCCTGACCGATCCGTGGTTGTGGCGTTCATTGAAAAATACCTTGTGGTTAGCAATTACCTCTGGTGTCGCGCAGCACTTAGTCGCTTTGCCGGTGGCCTATATTCTGGTCTCACTTGGTGACCGCCTGAGACACTGGCTGACTTCCGCTTACTTTTTACCGTTTATCACTTCGACGGTCGCGGCCTCGCTGATCTTTTTCAATATGTACTCCCCTAATGCCGGCATCATTAACCAGACTTTAATTGCACTGGCTGACAGTTCACTGTTTGGCTGGGCTTTCTCTTGGGTCAATGATTATCAGCCGATTCGCTGGCTCGATGATGCAACTATGGTTAAGCCTTCAATCGCTATTATGGTGTTCTGGAAGTACACAGGTTTCAACATCGTACTTTACACCACCGGCCTGATGACAATTCCAAAAGATATTCTTGAAGCCGCTCGAATGGATGGTGCCAGCGCGTGGCGTCGGTTCTGGAGTATTTCTCTGCCGATGATTCGCCCTTTTATCTTCTTCGCCGTAACAATGACGATTATCGGTAACCTACAACTGTTCGAAGAACCTTTTGTCCTCACTCGTGGTACTGGCGGTACTGGTCAGTCTGGCTTAACTATCTCGATGTATCTCTACAAAGTTGGCTGGGAGTGGCTGGAAATGGGCACAGCGTCGGCGATTTCCTGGCTGCTGTTTACTCTCATCGCTGGCTGTACAGCAATCCAGTTCTTCTTTTTTGGTAAGAAAGGCTTAGGGGAGCAATAACATGAACCATCAAAATGTCCACTCTCCTCGCTGGCGACCAAGTGATCGTAGTATCGAAATCTTCACTAAGGTGTTGATGGCATTGCTAGCGGTAATACTGATTGTTTCAGCAATCATGACTGTGTTTCCATTTCTATGGTCTGCGCTGCTATCGACCCGCGACAGAACTGAGATCTTCGGCTCTGGGATCAGTTTTGCAATTGGTGACAGTTTAGCGATCAACTACGCCAAACTACTGGAAATCATGCCTTTCTGGCAGGCGATGTTTAACTCTATCTATATCGCCTTTCTAGGTACCACGATTTCGTTGCTGTTCTGTAGTATGGGCGGCTATGCCTTCGCTGTTTACCAGTTCAAAGGCAAGACTCTGTTGTTCGGTATGTTAGTCGGCTCAATGATGATCCCGCCCGTTCTGAGTTTAATCCCCTACTTTATGATCGTTAAGTTCCTCGGTTTGCTTGATAACTCTCTTGCGGTATGGCTGCCATTCACCACCACACCATTTGGTATTTTCCTTATGCGCCAGCATGTGGTCGCCTCTGTACCGAAAGAGCTGCTTGAGGCTGCCAAACTCGATGGTGCCGGCGAATTCAGAACCTATTGGAGTGTCGTATTACCTCTGATGAAACCTGCTTTAGCAACGCTCGCTATCGTTCAGTTTGTTTTCTTCTGGAATATGTTTATGCAGCCACTTGTGGTTCTGACTACGCCAGAGAATTACGTCATCACGCAAGCTCTGCGTAGTGTGCAGGGTATTCCCAATACACCTTGGGGTGCGGTGATGCTTGGCACCACAATTTCAATACTTCCATTGGTTATCACCTACTTATTTGCCTCGAAACAGATGATCAGTGGCCTGACGTCAGGCGCAGTAAAAGGCTAACAGGACTAAATAACAATGAATAAATACCAACTTGCTTCAGATTCAGTATTACGACGCCCAGATTTCCTTTTTGGCGTTGCTACCTCCTCCTATCAAATTGAAGGCGGAGCGCAATTGGGCGGGCGTACCCCTTCAATCTGGGATACCTTCTGCAATAAACCGGGCGCGGTCGATAACGGGGATAATGGCGACGTTGCCTGTGACCATTTCCATCTCTGGAAACAAGATATCGCTATGATCGAAGGGCTCGGCGTAGACGCTTACAGGTTGTCGATGGCATGGCCACGCATTATTCCACGCGATGGTGAGGTTAACCAACAAGGACTCGAATTCTACGAACGTATCATCGATGAGTGCCATGCACGCGGGTTAAAGGTGTTTGTCACTCTTTATCACTGGGACCTGCCTCAGTATCTCGAAGACAAAGGTGGCTGGCTTAACCGGGAAACCGCCTATAAGTTTGAGTTTTACGCTAAAGTGGTCAGTGAGTATTTTGGTGACAAAATCGATAGCTACGCGACATTAAACGAACCTTTCTGTTCTTCGTATCTGGGTTATCGCTGGGGCGTCCATGCGCCGGGAATAAAGGGCGAGCGAGAAGGCTTTCTGTCTGCTCACCATCTGATGCTAGCGCATGGTTTGGCGATTCCTCACATGCGCAAAAACGCCCCTAACTCTATGCATGGTTGCGTGTTTAATGCCACGCCAGCCTACCCTCTTAACGATACAGATATAGGAGCTGCGGAGTATAGTGACGCCGAGGGTTTCCATTGGTTTATGGACCCGGTTCTTAAAGGTGAATATCCTCAACTCGTCACCGACCGACAATCACACAATATGCCAATGATCCTTGAAGGCGATTTAGACATCATCCGCACCGATCTCGACTTCATTGGTATTAACTTCTATACCCGTTGCGTGGTTCGTTACGATGAACATGGTGACATTCAGTCGGTTCCTCAACCAACCAACGAACACACCTTCATTGGGTGGGAAATCTACCCACAGGCACTGACAGACCTGCTACTGCGTCTTAACGACCGTTATCCTAATCTTCCGCCACTTTACATCACCGAGAATGGCGCCGCTGGTGAAGACCAATGCATCGATGGTGAAGTGAATGACCACCAGCGAGTGATGTACTTTCAGACCCATTTAGAAGCACTCGATAAAGCCATCAGACAAGGCGTCAACGTTAAAGGCTACTTTGCGTGGAGTCTGATGGATAACTTTGAGTGGGCATTTGGCTACAAGCAACGCTTCGGTATTGTTCATGTCGATTACACCAGTCAAAAACGCACCCTTAAACAGAGTGCGATTGCCTACCGTAATATGCTACTGGCACGCAGAGAGGAGAACCAGTAATGGCCAAGGTTGAATTTAAAAACATCAAGAAATCCTATGATGATGTTGAAGTGGTTAAGCACTTTGATTTCACCGTAAACGATGGCGAATTCGTGGTTTTTCTTGGTCCGTCAGGCTGTGGCAAATCGACGACTCTGCGCATGCTGGCCGGCCTTGAAAGCATTACTTCCGGCGAAATTTTCGTTGGCGATAAACTGATGAATAAAATCGATGCGAAAGACCGTGATCTGGCGATGGTATTCCAGAGCTATGCCCTCTACCCACATATGACCGTCTACGAAAACATCGCTTTTGCCCTTAAATTGAAAGGGATGGCCAAAGAGCAGATTGATATTGAAGTGCGCAAAGCAGCGAAAATGCTCGAACTGGAACCGCTATTAAATCGCAAACCCAAAGAGCTCTCCGGCGGTCAGCGTCAAAGGGTTGCAATGGGGCGAGCTATGGTGCGCACACCAAAAGTATTCTTGTTTGATGAGCCACTCTCAAACCTTGATGCCAAACTGCGTGGCACCATGCGTGAAGAGATCAAACAGCTCCATCGTGAACTCAAAACCACGACCATCTACGTGACCCATGACCAGATAGAAGCCATGACGCTGGCTGATCGTATCGTGATTCTCAAAGATGGTTATGTGGCTCAGGTAGGCACACCGACTGAGGTGTTCCAGCGTCCCGCCAACAAATTTGTCGCTCAGTTTATCGGTAATCCATCAATGAACATGCTCGATGCAAAATTGGTTGGGGAACAAGCAAACTGGCAAGTAGCGCTGGGGGACATTCAGATCCCTCTGCCACAACGTTTTCATGCTCACGCATCGAAAAATCTTGCGCTCCATTTTGGCATTCGTCCTACCGACATCCACCTCCGCGCTGAACAAGTTGACCACGACAGAGTACTGCCTATTCCAGTTAAAATTAAAGACAAGGAGTTACTGGGAGCCAGCATTCTGCTCAAAACCGAAATCGCGGGTCAGCCATTAATGGTCGAGACTCAGGCCGCGGAAGTGGACGTCGACCAGTTAACGCTCTACCTCGATCTGGATGCGATACATCTGTTTGACGCACTGAGTGAAAACTCGCTCGCGACATTCTAACCCCCAGCGCAGAGCTCTCATTTATGTTTTACCAATGTTGAGCTCTCGCTTACTGTTATCTATATTCAAAGCCTAGCTTGCACAGTTACACCTGTTAATGAAAACAACAAAAAAACACCGGGCGCCGTCGATTTATGACGTCGCTAAACAGGCTGGGGTATCACCAGCCACCGTTTCCCGCTTTCTCAATCGCACAACCTATGTCTCCGATGATAAGAGCTTCAGGATAGAGCAAGCGATAAAAGCCCTCGGCTACAAGCCTAACTACAGCATGAATCAAGGCTATAACACCCGTTCAATGACCATAGGTGTTTTAGTACAAAACCCAGAGAGTCCACATACCAGTCGTTTTCTAAATGACATGGAGAAAGTACTCAACGAGCAAGGTTATTCGTTGGTCATCGCAACAGGCCACTGGAAAAACAAACTTGAGTCTCACGCCCTTGAATACTTAGCAAGAAGCAATGTTGACGGCATTATCGTCGTGACCGGAACCCTGACAGAAAAGCAAATTCTCGACTACTCCGAGACCATGCCAGTGGTCGCATTTGGTTATGATGTGATCGGTAAACGGGTCCGAAGCATCAATATCGATAATGTGCTGGGCGGATACATGGCGACTTTGCATTTGCTGCAGCAAGGGCACCTCAACATTGCCCATATTAAAGGACTGCTCAATCAACCTGATGCTGTCGCACGCTTTGTTGGCTATAAAAAGGCGCTGCAAGAGGCGGGTATCAAGGTTCAGACAAAATTAATCAAACAAGGTAACTTCAGCAGTGAGTCTGGTTATCAGTTAACCCAAGAACTGATCGAATCGAAAAAGCATTTTAGTGCCATATTCGCCGCCAATGACCAAACCGCCTATGGGGCGATTAAAGCGCTTCACGACCATGGTTACCGCGTCCCGGAAGACGTTTCAGTAGTCGGTTTTGATGATCTGCCAACCTCATACTATTTCACTCCAGCACTGACCACCTTGCGTCAGCCAGTGGAAGAGATAGGTGTCGTCTGCGCGGAATCCATCCTCAACTTGCTCAACGGCAACAAGCATGAAGTTCGGTTACCACCTATGGAACTGATTATCAGGCAGTCAACAAAATCCATTTACCGCTGATTTTTTGCTAAGCTGCTGAGCAAGAAAAAAAAAGGACTCGCGATGAATACTGTTTTAATCACAGGTGCCAACCGTGGTATTGGCCTTAGTCTGGTTCAGCACTACCTCAATCAAGGCTGGCAGGTGCATGCAACCTACCGCTCAACAAGCCAGTCACAGCCATTGCTGGAAATAGCCAACGAGCAACTCTTTTGCTACCAACTCGACATCACTGACTACCCAAAAGTCACCGCACTCGCCGACCAGCTACCGACAATAGACTTGCTGATTAACAACGCCGGCTATTACGGCCCGAAAGGCTATGGATTTGGTAATACCGATGTTGACGAATGGCGAAAAGTGTTTGAAATTAATACCATTGCACCGCTAAAGCTGGTTGAAGCCCTCTACCCTAACCTGCAACAAGGCCGTCTGAAGAAAATCGCCTGCCTGTCGTCTAAAGTTGGCAGCATGACCGAAAACACCTCCGGTGGCGGTTACATTTATCGCTCATCGAAAGCAGCCCTTAATTCAGTCGTAAAAAGCCTCAGCAACGATTTATCTGGCCAAGGCTATACCGTGCTCGCGCTTCACCCTGGCTGGGTACAGACCGAGATGGGTGGGCCTAATGCATTAATCGATACCGACACTTCTGCGGCTGGATTAACAAAGGTAATCGCACAAGCAGATAGTGGTCACTCTGGTCGGTTTATTAACTACGACGGTACTCGTTTGCCTTGGTAAATCATTACCTCACCATCATTCAATTTTACTCAAATCACCCTCAAAACCATAAGTATCATAATTACGATAAAATTGAGTTGTTATGATACTTAAAGTCCAATAAATCCCACCTTCTAAGCGTAATCTGAACGGACTAAACAAGTTCAGACAATCAGATATCGCTTAGGAGAATTGGTATGAAATCGAGCAAACGTCAATGGGGTTTAGCGCTACTTTCAGTCACGGCAATGGCTTATTCAGGGGCTTCGAATGCGTTGCAACTTACCAGTCAAGATATTGAGGAGGGCCACCCAATGGCGAAAACCTTCGAGTACTCTGGCTGGGGATGTGATGGTGGTAACTTATCCCCTCAACTAAGTTGGCAGGATATTCCTCAGGGTACCAAGAGCTTTGCGATTACTGCTTACGATCCAGACGCGCCGACAGGCAGCGGTTTTTGGCACTGGATTGCATTGGATATTCCGGCGAAAACAACCCAGTTACCACGCGGCGCAAATATCAGTGAGCTTGGTGGGCAAGAAGTTCGTATAGATTATGGGTCGGTTGGATTCGGTGGTGCATGTCCACCCGTCGCTGACGGTATGCATCGTTACCAGTTTACCGTTTGGGCACTACCAAAAGCGGAATTGGGCCTAAACAAAGATACACCAGCAGCGGTAGTAGGGTTTACCCTTAATAGTATTGCACTTGATAAGGCGACACTGACTGCAACATACACACGCTAAACAAACAGGAGATGTGATGACTCACCTCTATCAAGTTACGATATATCGAGCGCAGCAGCTACAAACGCTGCGTAATGTGACGATTCACTCTCCTAGCCTTATTCAGATATTGTCGGGCAGTAAGAGGTTGTTTCAAAGCGATGGTACGCTAGAGCTCACCTCGTCAAAGTTGCTGCTATGCGAAGCCTCATCCCAATTTAGTTTTGAGAATTTACCAAACCAAGGGGCGTTTCTTTCGCGGGTGTATAGCTTTCACCAACCACCTTCTGAAAGCCTGATTCAGCTCAGTCAGGACAATAGTCTCCAACCGGATCAAGCTTGGCTGGCAAACGACAAAGCCATCGAGCAAACATTAAATGTGCTGTTTTCGCTCGACTTGTCACAAATGAGTGAAGAGACTCAAAAGCTATGGCTAGCGCCTTTGTATCAGCAGTTGGCCGAACGTGGCGCACTTCATCTGCTTTTTGCCAGTCAAACCAGCTCCTTTAGCCAGCAGCTTACTCGTTACCTTTCTCGCTCGCCCAGCGAGACTCACTCGCTTGAGGAATCAGCTAGCCATTTTGCCGTTAGCCGCGCGACATTTATTCGCCGACTCAAAAAAGAAGGGACGCAATATCGAGAGATCCTTGCTGAGGTCAGGCTTAATCATGCCCTTAGCCTGATGCAGGCCAAACACTGGAGCGTGCTTCAGTTAGCCTCGATGTGCGGCTATCAGTCAGAGCAGCGCTTTAGTCAACGCTTCCGGACCAAGTTCGGCTTAACACCAACGGATTACATGCGCACAGTTCGCGATGCTCCAAGCCCAAATACGGAACTCACGGAGCATTGATATGAGCACAAGGCGTTTGGTGTTATTCATGTTGTTACCGATCCTGACCGCTTGCCAGGCAGACAGCCCAAGCGGCTTCTTCGATGACTATCTAACTCGTGTCGCCAGAGTGCAACAAGCCAGCGAAGTTACCCAGGCTTCTGACCAGTTCGACAACTTACCGCGCAAAAGAGAGCTATACGTCGATATACCGCTGACTTCTATCGGTTTACTCGATAGCTACCAACTAAGACAGTGTGGACTGTTCAACCTGATTGCAGAACGAAACTCGGTTCTGGGAAAAGTCGCCGATCAGTTCCGTAACTACGATTATCAGAACGCTTTGTTGGATGGCTTGTCACGTTGCTTAATCACTGACGGAGTCGATACAGAGCTAAGGCGCAAGCTGTTAGAAATTGAGCAGATAAAACAACCACAACTCAAACTCCATCAGTGGAACCTGATTTATGCCAGTGATGCGATGCAAGAACAACTGCAAGGTTCTGGCTGGTTACAGGCTGATCTGGGTCAGACGGTCACTGAGGTAAATCAAGCCTTAGCAACGGTAAATGCAGCCTTTGGTCAATATGGCATACCCACTGCCGAAGTGCAGGAAGTGTTAGAGAAAAAGCCAATCATAGGTGACTTGAACTACTCGTTGGTCATGGCAACGCGTAAACTTAAAAGAGTCACACAGCAACTGAACGACAACGACCACACCATCATCTGTGGGAGCAATCGCGATACCACCAAGTACAAATACCTGAATAATGTCTTCGAGCAGATGTATGTCGGTAAAGTGCAGCCCTATATGGCAGAATTAGATAGCTATTACCAAACTTTGTCACCCAATCTGACACTACTTGCTCCGCAGCCAGACACCCACAATTATGTTTATCCGTTAGAGAGCAATCATCAGGCTTTTCGCCTGGCGATACGTCGACATGTAGACTACTGGCAAGCTCTGTTTAAACGCTGCGGACGTAAAATTGGTTAAGCGCGTTTTGCCGCAGGTTTAGCTGCTGCCTTTTTCCGGTAGCCGCCTTTTTTGCGTTTGAAGGCCGGGCGCTCCACCTTTGGCAAATGACGCAGAGACTCCGGAACTTCTCCACTTCGTACCTGATTCATCAGGCTATCAATTCGCTGCTGAAGCGCATGCATAAAGGGTTGATAAGCCTGATTTCGTTCTGCCATACCTTGAAGCTGGTGCTCCCAGTTTGCCGTCATATCAGGGAAGGTAGATTCACTCGGTAAAGCGTGGATCAATCCGCGCCCTGCTGCAGTGCTAAGAATAGATTTGCCCTGACGCTGAAGTAACTGGCGTTTAAACAGAGTATCGAGGATCCCAGCCCGGGTTGCCTCGGTGCCCAGACCATCGGTTTCTTTAAGGATCTTCTTCAGCTCTTTATCTGCAACAAAACGGGCGATTCCCGTCATCGCCTGTAGTAAGGTCGCTTCGGTGAAATGTTTTGGTGGTTCGGTTTTACGATCTTTAATCTCGCCCTCACGGCAAGTTAGTACGCTACCTTCCGGCAATGGCGGTACCGCATCGACCCCTGAATCTTCATCATCGACTTTGCCCATCAACTCTTTCCAGCCCGCAGACACCAACTGACGACCTTTGGCAATAAAGGTTCCCCCGGCAATATCAAACACCAGCTTCGCTTCAGCATAGACAGCCGCTGGGTAAAACTGCATCAGATACTGTCTGGCGATCTGTTGATAGATCTTCAATTCATTGCCGGAAAGAGCATTGTGCGATGCCTTTTTAGGCGTCGGAATAATCGCATGGTGAGCATCAACTTTCTTGTCGTTCCAGGCTTTTGATTTCAGGCTCAGATTAGCGCCACTCACCGCCTGACCCAGCTCCTTGGCGTTGTTGCTAATCGCATCACACACGCTACTCGCCTGAGCATAGTGTTCCATTGGCAGGTAACGACAGTCCGAACGTGGATAGGTAATCAGTTTGTGCTTTTCATAGAGTGACTGACAGGTATCCAGTACCTGCTGAGCACTCATACCGAAGCGTTTAGCGGCATCAATCTGCAGGGCTGAAAGAGAATAGGGTAAAGGCGCAGACTGCTTAGTTTGTTTCTGCTCCGATTCGACGACTTTAGCAGGCTGATTGGCGATTCGCTGGGCTACGTTCTCAACCAGTTTGCGATTGAGGACTCTGCCTTCTTCATCTTGCCACGGTTTACACGCTTCACTCGGTTTCCAGCGTGCCCGGATATCGAACTGGTTGTTACCGTCCTGATAAGGAATCAATGCGTGAAGAGTGAAGTAATCACGCGGTATAAAGTTTTCAATCTCTTCATCTCGGCGCACGACCAGACCTAACACTGGCGTCTGTACCCGACCGACGGACAACACACCCTGATATCCGGCTTTCTGTCCCAATAGCGTATACGCACGGGACATATTCATCCCGTATAACCAGTCTGCACGAGAGCGCGCCAATGCGGATACGGAAAGAGGAATAAAGTCGCGGTTACTGCGCATTTGATTGAGGGCACGTTTAACCGCTGGCAAGTTAAGGTCGCTGATCAGAAGACGTTGCGTTGCTTCCTTCTTCGCTTTACTCACCTTGCAGTAATCAAGCACTTCATCAACCAGAAGTTGCCCTTCTCTATCCGGGTCTCCTGCATGAATAATCTCACTCGACTCTTTAAGCAGCTTGCGTACCACCGTCAGCTGTTTACTGGCCGACTTTCGCGGTCTGAGCTGCCACTGGTCAGGGACAATTGGCAGGTCCGCCAGATTCCACTTCTTGTATCGCTCGTCATAAGCGTCCGGTTCTACTTGTTCAAGCAAGTGACCGATGCACCAGGTAACAACATCACCGCCACCACAGCGAATAAAGCCCTGCTCGTTTTTTTTCGGTCCGGGCAATGCGGCAGCAATGGCGCGACCAAGACTAGGTTTTTCAGCGATAAATAGACGAGACATAGTGGATAGGGAATTAGAAACAATAAGGGCCACATTATCGAATGTGGCCCTTATAAATCAAGAAAAACTGTAAATTTAAACAGTATTATTCTTCGTCTGATGCAGAACGCTCAGCCGCTTCTTTAACTAGAGGCTGAAGTTCACCTTTCTGGAACATTTCGATGATAATGTCACAACCACCGATTAGCTCACCTTCAACCCATAGTTGAGGGAAAGTTGGCCATTGTGCGTAAGCGGGTAGCTCAGCACGAATGTCAGGGTTTTGAAGAATATCTACATATGCAAACTTTTCACCACAAGCCATTAGTGCTTGCGCAGCTTGTGAAGAGAAACCGCAGCTAGGTAGTTTAGGTGAACCCTTCATGTATAGAAGGATAGAGTTTTCTGCGATTTGCTGTTTAATTTTATCGATAGTTTCCATTGCTTCCTCTTAATGGAGTTACTGCAAATATTCTGGACATTCTAAACCATTAGCGCAGAATAAAAAGCCTATAATCTTTATGGGTATTGGCGCTAAGCTGTTTTTGAGATTAACTGCACTTAACTCATAAATAAATTTCATATAGAAAATAGCAGCCTGTGCTTTTAATAAAGTAAAAACTTGCTAAACTAGAGCGCAAGTCAGCAAATTGATCTTGGTTGGTGATTCACCGACCACGAATAATAAATAACACTGGAAGCAATCGAGAGGGGCAACCCTTTCTCATAAATGGAGAATTGAGCAATGGCATTTGAACTACCAGCTCTTCCTTACGCGAAAGACGCACTAGAACCACACATCTCAGCTGAAACTCTAGATTTCCACCACGGCAAGCACCACAACACTTACGTTGTGAAGCTAAACGGCCTGATTCCTGGTACTGAGTTCGAAGGTAAAACTCTAGAAGAAATCGTTAAGACTTCTACTGGTGGCGTATTCAACAACGCAGCACAAATCTGGAACCACACTTTCTACTGGCACTGTCTAGCGCCTAACGCAGGTGGCGAACCAACAGGTGCTGTTGCTGATGCAATCAACGCTGCATTCGGTTCTTTCGAAGAGTTCAAAGCGAAATTCACAGACTCTGCTATTAACAACTTCGGTTCTTCTTGGACTTGGCTTGTTAAGAAAGCTGACGGTTCTCTAGAGATCGTTAACACGTCTAACGCTGCGACTCCTCTAACAGAAGAAGGTACTACTCCACTTCTAACTGTTGACCTATGGGAACACGCTTACTACATCGATTACCGTAACGTTCGTCCAGACTACATGAATGGTTTCTGGGCTCTAGTTAACTGGGACTTCGTTGCAGAAAACCTAGCGAAATAATTCCTTCCCCTGGGATTTAAAATTTAGTCGCATAAAAAGCCAGCTCTTAGCTGGCTTTTTTGTTTTTCTCGCCATGATTTTTCTAAAGTTTTCCGTACCTGAGTCGCTATAAAAGCATCAAACGAGAGGCATTATGCAGATTCATACTTTAGACAAAGCGGCGATTATCAACGAACTTCAGTTCGGCAATGGGATTAACCATGCTGTCCATGAAGGGCGTCGTGCCGACTTCTCTTTGATTCTGTCGATGTTCTCCGATGATGTCCGCGATAACACCCCGACCGAAAAAGTCGATGAGATCGATACCAGCGAGCAAGCCCTACGCAAACGCTTTGAACTACAAGGTCCACAGCAATTACGTTCTGACCAAAGCTCCTATCAGTTATCTGCACAGCAAGCGTCACTATTCCATCGCTCTGGTTTACCCAGCGCAAAGCTGAGTCATTACCTGAAACCCGATGCCTTGACTTATTTGCCAGAAGATACTCACAACTTACCTGAAGAGGTGTACCACAACCTTTCTGGTCACCAGCGTAGGATGTTAAGCGAAAAAGAATCTAAGCCTCTGATGCCAATCGATCTTTACAATCAGCTTATCAAAGCGCAACGAACTTTCCAGATTCAGGCTCAGGCATAACCACAGCCGCAAAGCACTCTATTTCTCTGTCTCAAATATGGAACTAAAACCGCAACATCACGCCATTATGTGAATAGCGCCAAAGAATCGTAAATTACCTTACTCAGCAATAAGGTTATTTGACGTTATTCACAACTAAGTAACAGTTAATCTACCATGATATGTGGACACCTTTTTCGCATGCATTGCTTATGGGGGGTAAGCCAATGGATATAAAAAAAGCTGTCGTTTTAATCACATCAGCCGGTTCTCAGATCGGAAGCACACTTGCTTATCACTTCACTTCGTTAGGAGCGACAGTGGTTTTGTGTGATGTAAATAATCCACAACTTAAACAGACTTATCAGCTGTGTAGTGAAGTTTCAGATAACGTATTTCAATTCACGATTCACGATCACTCACTAAGTTCGATTCAGGATCTGTTTGGTTTTATGGATAGTACGGTTAAGCGTTCACCAGATGTGCTAATTAATGCACTTACGGCAGAAGCGATGCCACATATTTTTGATCAACAAGCCAGCGCACTGTTTACTCAGAGACTCTCGTTAATGGCAGCGACCATGTTTAGCTTCGGTCAGGCCACTGCGGAGAGAATGAGACAAGAGAAGAAAAATGGCGTGATCGTTAATGTGATTTCACATCCGGAATATCAGGATTTATCGGGCTTTGACAACGCGACCTCTATGGTTGCAGGTTTCACCCAAAGCTGGGCTCGCGAGCTAACACCGTTTAATATTCGCGTCGGTGGCGTTGTTCCAGCGTTAGAGCACGATGATGCGCATTGGGCTGAAGTTCAGGATGAGCTGATCCGCAACACTGAGTACATCGTCTCCAACGATTATTTCAGTGGCAGAGTGATGGCAGCCTGAGCGGCTCACCACAGCCATAGGTGGTGAGCAAAACACTTACAATATTCGAAGGATTTTTTCCGACGCTTCCTCAATGAGATCCAGCACCAATTCAAAACCACTATCTCCGCCATAGTAGGGATCAGGAATTTCGTCATAGTCAGAATCGCTATAACTGAGAAACAGCTGAACTTTATCTCTCAAATGATCTGGGCACTGAGCAACAAGATCCGCTAAATTGTCTCTGTCTGCGGCCAGAATAAGGTCAAACTGCTCAAAGTCACTGCTGACGATTTTACGTGAGCGGATGCCCTTAAAGGAATAACCGCGCTTCTCTCCTGCCGTTTTGGCACGAGAGTCTGGTGGGTTTCCCTGGTGGTAGCCAATCGTCCCTGCTGAATCAAGGTTAACGTCAATTCCAAGCTGCGCTGCTTTCGCTCTTAGTATCGCCTCTCCTGTTGGTGAACGACAGATATTGCCCATACACACAACGAGTATACTTTTTGCCATCCGCCTAGCCTCCCTCGCTAGTATCCCTTTCCCATAATACTGGTAGGTTTTTGCATTTATTCTAATCGGTTATCATAGCCACAAAGTGACTAAATAAAAAAGGATTAACCATGGTCTCCGAGAGCAACAAAGAGCAGCGTCACAAAGCAAGACAGCAAAAAGTGAAACAACAAGTTGATGCGAAAGTCGCGGCAGCTCAGGAAGAGAAAGGTTTGCTACTGGTGATCACTGGTAACGGTAAAGGCAAATCGACGTCAGGCTTTGGGACTATCGCTCGTGCAGTTGGTCATGGCCTCAATTGTGCTGTTGCTCAATTCATTAAAGGCACGTGGGAAAACGGCGAACGCAACCTGCTGGAAAAACTTGGCGTCGAGTTTCAGGTTATGGCAACAGGCTTTACCTGGGAAACTCAGAACAAAGCAGCCGATACCGAAGCCGCACAGATCGTCTGGCAAGAGTGTAAGCGTATGCTGCAGGACGAATCGATAGACGTGGTTCTATTTGATGAGCTGACTTACATGGTGAGCTATGGCTATATCGAGTTGGATGAAGTGGTTGAAGCGCTTAATAACCGTCCTGAAATGCAATCTGTCGTCATTACGGGCCGTGCTGCTCATCGTACATTAATTGAGTTAGCCGATACTGTATCTGAAGTGAAGAATGTCAAACACGCTTTTGAATCCGGGGTTAAGGCCCTCAAAGGCGTCGACTGGTAATCGCACCAATCAGATAAAAAAAGGCGCTCCGATGAGCGCCTTTTCTATATCAAACCGAGTTAGTTAAACAGACCTTTGATTAGGCTGTTGACTGCTTCTTTGGTTTTCTCATCTTTGATTTTGTCACCCAGCTTTTCATCAAGCTTTTTCAGACCACGGTCGATCTCTTTTTCCGCTTTCTGCTTAAGCACATCATCAAACACCAGCTTAAACTTAGGCTCTGCCCAACTGCCAGAGATGTTGATTGGAATCGTAACATCTTTCAGCTCATCGATATCTTTACCGCCCTGACCTTCCAGTGAGCCAACAATCGATGTGCTGACGGTGAAATCCACAGTCTCATTGATGTAGTTAGCGCTGCCGTTACCACGAATACGTAGCAGCGGTGACTGCATGGTCAGGTCTTTGGTCGACACATTACCCTTGTTAAGTTTCAGGGTCGCTTTCATTGCACTGAAGTCTGTCTTTTGCACTTCATCCGTCGCTTCCACTTTTTCGCCCTTAATCTTGGCGTAGTTTTCACGGATTAGCTGCGCGACGTTGATGCCGTTCACCGCACCATCTTCAAAGTTAATCGCTACAGTACCAAGCAGGTTCTTCTTAATACCTGTTGGCGTTAAGCTACTGCCTTTAACATCAACATTGATGTTACCTGTACCCTCAAGCATGTCGTTGCTTGCCACGTCTTTAAGTAACGGCTGAACCTTAACACCCTTGATTTGTTGCTTAGCAATGTAGCTCGCTGGCGATTTACGTGCATCGAGACGAGCCGTCGCGTTGATCGAACCTTGATACAGATTAGAGCTAAACGATGTCAGCTCAGCAACACCACGATTAACCGAGAAGCTCGCCTTAACATTCTGCATCTTTGCATTGCTGGCTTTGAACTTGTCGATAGTGATATTACCTTTAACATCAAGCGTTTTCAGCGCTGTTAAATCAGGTTCCACCTCTTGAGCTGGTTTCTTCGGTGACGTTTTCGCTGGTTTTTGCTCTGACTCTGGAGCTGACGCGGATGGTTTCTCTTCAGAAGCGGGTTGCTGTAGACCCAAGAACTCATCGAGATCGATGTCTGGGCTGTGTAACGCAAAACGTACTTTAGGAATATCCGCTAGCGTGACATCGGCTTTACCATCAAACTGCAGTGCATTAGCCGTTAACTTCTCTAATACAAAGCTCAAATGACTTTTCGCTAGATCAAATGACAGATCAGAAACCATGTCCACTTTCATTGGTGATTGCGGTAGCGAGTCGCCTTCGAACTTCGCATCAAGCACCAGTTGGTTCATTAGAACCTTGCTGATTGCTTTATCTACCGTCAGTGACGCAGAACCTTTCATATCAATGTCGAGACCAGCTGCATTGCCAGCTACTGAGTAAGTCAATGCGTTTGCTTTATCAAACTCGAACGTCTCTAAACCAATTTTGGCACTTTCAATATTGGTTGCAGGATCGCTCATTGATGCGTCCAGATTGATGTTACGCAATGCGTACTCTTTAAAGCCTTTTGCCAGTTTGAACTCAGCATCACCTTGAGCACTGAATTTCTGCTGGTTGTTTTCACCTTTGGCAGAGAACGCCACTTTGGTCCACTTCTCTACCGCAAACTCGGATAGGTTAAGCGATACGTCGTAGAGCTTGGTAAACGAACCTGCTTGTTTGTCCTGTACGTCGACAGAAGCGTTAGAGATGGTTACACCAGCGAGATTGATGGTCCATGCAGACGCAGCAGTTGGTGCTTCAGAGCTCTCTGTTGTCTGAGCCGCTGGAGCGTCTGTTGCAGTAGGTGTTTCTGCTTGAGCAGTTTGTGCCTGAGTCAGTGCATCGATATTACGCGTACCATCTTTCAACGTTTCCAACGCGAAAGCTGCTCCATCTAACGTGATGTTGCCAATTTCGAGCTGTTGGCTAAATAGTGGCATCACTGAAACATCGATACCGACGGTATCAACTTTAAACATATTCAGTTGTTCAAAGCCTTTTGGATTACGAAGTTCAGTCTGACCTAACTCAAAGCCAACAGATGGGAAAAACTGCCAGCTAATATCACCATCAATAACAAGGTCTAAACCCGTTTGAGTTTTAGCCTGTTCGACGATCAGAGGCTTAAATTGGTTGGGATTAACAAGCGTAACCAGTGCGATTATCGCACCAAGAATAGCAATTACAGGGATGGCTATTATTAGTAATAGTTTCTTCATCAGCAGTATCCTTGCTTGGTGAGCGCCTAAAAAATGAGGCAAGCTCCAAGTATAAATGATCGCCTGTGAATTTATGACGACCATAAAAAGAAAGTGGCACTAAAAGTGCCACTTATCTCATAAAAAATAAAGTCTTGAGTGCTTATTCGGTATTAAGCTTTCAAAAGTTTTGCAATGTGAGCTTTTAACACATCGATCGCGATACGGTTTTTGCCGCCGCGAGGAACAATAATGTCTGCATATTGCTTCGATGGCTCGATAAATTGCATAAACATTGGACGCACTGTCTCTTGGTACTGTTTAAGCACAGAATCCATTGTACGGCCACGCTCTTCTACATCACGCTTAACACGACGAAGCAGACAGATGTCTAGCGGAGTATCCATAAATACTGTCGCGTGCATCAGATCACGTAGACGAGGGTCTGTCAGAAGCAGGATACCTTCTAGAATAATGACCTTCTTAGGTGTCATTGTTGTGGTGTTCTCTGTACGGGTGTGCTCAGTGTAGCTGTACTCAGGTACCTCTACCGCTTGTCCCTTAACTAACTGCTCTAGATGTTCGCACAGAAGATCATGGTCTAATGCACTTGGGTGGTCATAGTTGGTTTTTACACGCTCATCCATGCTCAGATGGCCTTGGTCGTTGTAATAGCAATCTTCCGTAATCACACCAATTTGATGATCGCCCACTTTCTCACGTAATTCGTTGTAGATAGTGCTAGCGATTAAGCTTTTTCCAGAAGCAGACGCGCCAGCAATACCGACGATGACGCATTGATTATTATCAGACATTATTCTTGCACCCGATGATTTAGATTGGTGTCATATGCTAATACTAGCAGTGCTACTCGAACTGAGCTCTGAGTATTAGTATAAATTTAGATAAACCGCCTGATTATAGGGAGTTAAAGGGGTAGTTGCTAGTCGCGATTGAGCTGAATTACGTAAATGGAATAAAAGATTTCAACGCAATCGATTACAAAGAATAAGAACAAAAAAGAGCATCTGTCAGACGCTCTTTTTTTGACCAATTGGCAAATTATTCGACCATAGTAAATAGTATTGAATCTGGTTTTGCTTTGCCGTGCCAGTACAAACGTGAGCTTACCGCTTCAGCCAGGGCTAAATAGAGCTGCGCATGTTCTGAATCCGGACGAGCGGCCACCGTCGGCACTCCACGATCAATATCTTCACGCATCTCAATATGCAGTGGAATCTGAGCAAGAAGATCGAGACCATACTCACCGGACATCTTTTCCGCGCCACCAGCACCGAAGATATGTTCTTTCTCACCACAATTGCTACAAATGTGGTAGCTCATGTTCTCAACCAGGCCGACAACCGGCACTTCAACTTTGTTGAACATAGCAGCGCCCTTACGCGCATCGGCTAACGCCAGATCCTGAGGCGTAGTGACGATCACCGCTCCCGTTACTGGCACTTGCTGAGCAAGAGTCAATTGAATATCTCCCGTGCCCGGTGGCATATCGATAACCAGATAGTCCAGTTCAGGCCACTCAGTTTCATTAAGTAACTGAGCCAGCGCTTTCGCGGCCATCGGACCACGCCAAATCGCAGCTTCATCTTTTGACACCAAATAACCAATCGAGTGAGTGTAGATGCCGTGTGCCGCAATAGGCTGCATCCATTTACCATCTCTCACTTCTGGTTGAGCATCCGTTTGCCCCAGCATCAAAGGAACAGAAGGACCATAGATGTCAGCATCAAGTAAACCTACTTTTGCCCCGGACTGTGCCAGCGCTAAAGCCAGGTTAACAGAGGTTGTCGACTTACCAACCCCGCCCTTTGCGGAGGTCACGGCAATGACATTTTTTACCCCTTTAACCTGAGCGGCTACATGGGTTTCCAAAGCTTTCGGTGCAACTTGAATCTGGTAACTAAATGAAGCAACTTCCCCCTTTGCCTGAGCTGCAGAGATCCAGTTGTTAAGATCTTCAACTAGTCCTTTGGCTGCAAACGGGATTGCGATCTTAAAGCTGGCTGCTTCGACAGTAACAATATTGGCAGTTTCGGCCCACTGAGGGGCTAAGCTTGAATGCTCAAATTGGTTCAACCAATCGCAAAAATCTTGCTTTGAAGTAAATTGACGCATAGGTCCTCCTTATGCATCTAATCGTAACACTCCATCAGCCCAGACTGAACCATGAAAAAACTAGGGTATTCCTGTTACAGGCACCTTGGAGTCGCTGGTGGGATAAGGTAGTATTACTCTCTATTTTTCTATACACCTAAGAAGCGAATATTAAGTATGGCAAACGATCCACGCAAATTACTGGTAACTTGTGCCCTTCCGTACGCTAACGGTTCGATTCACCTAGGTCACATGCTTGAACACATTCAAGCTGACATCTGGGTTCGCTACCAACGCCTACGTGGCAACACTGTAAACTTCATCTGTGCTGACGATGCTCACGGCACGCCAATCATGCTAAAAGCTCAGCAGATGGGAATTACACCAGAAGAGATGATCGCTGCAGTAAGTGAAGAGCACCAAAAGGATTTCGCTGGCTTCGATATTAGCTTTGACAACTACCACAGCACACACTCTGAAGAGAACCGTGAGCTGGCTTCACACATCTACCTAGAGCTTAAGAAAAACGGCTTCATTTCTAGCCGTACTATTTCTCAGCTATTTGACCCTGAGAAAGAAATGTTCCTTCCGGACCGTTTCGTTAAAGGTACTTGTCCTAAGTGTAAGTCTGAAGACCAATACGGTGACAACTGTGATAGCTGTGGTGAGACATACAGCCCTACTGAACTGATTGACCCTAAATCAGCAGTATCTGGTGCAACGCCTGTAATGAAAGACTCTGAGCACTTCTTCTTCGATCTGCCTCAGTTTGAAAGCATGCTACAAGAGTGGACTCGCTCTGGTTCTCTACAAGCTGAAACAGCGAATAAGATGCAAGAGTGGTTCGAGTCTGGTCTTCAACAGTGGGATATCTCGCGTGACGCGCCTTACTTCGGCTTCGAGATCCCAGGTGAGAAAGACAAGTTCTTCTACGTATGGCTAGACGCACCTGTTGGCTACATGGCTTCATTTAAGAACCTATGTAACAAAACTGAAGGCCTGGACTTCGATGAGTACTGGAAGAAAGACAGCACAACTGAGCTTTACCACTTCATCGGTAAAGACATTGTGTACTTCCACTCACTATTCTGGCCTGCAATGCTAGAAGGCTCTGGTTTCCGTAAGCCAAACAACGTATTCGTTCACGGTTACGTTACGGTAAACGGCGCGAAGATGTCTAAGTCGAAAGGCACATTCATCAAGGCAGCAACATACTTGGATCACTTGGACCCAGAGTGTCTGCGTTACTACTACGCGGCGAAACTAAACAGCCGTATCGATGACCTGGATCTTAACCTTGAAGACTTCACTCAGCGCGTTAACGCTGACGTAGTTAACAAGATTGTTAACCTTGCTTCTCGTAACGCAGGCTTCATCACTAAACGTTTTGAAGGCAAGCTATCTGCTAACTTCGCAGAACCTGAGCTGTACAACGAATTCGTTGCAGCTGCAGGCCGTATCGCAGAGCTGTACGAAACTCGTGAATTTGGCCGTGCAATCCGTGAGATCACTGCACTCGCTGACAAAGCAAACCAATACGTTGATGAGAAAGCACCGTGGGTTGTTGCGAAAGAAGAAGGTAAAGAGCAAGAGCTACAAGATATCTGTTCTGTTGGTATCAACCTATTCCGTGTTCTGATGACTTACCTGAAACCGGTAATGCCAGAGCTTGCTGCACGCACTGAAGCTTTCCTTAACGAAGAACTCACTTGGGAAGGTATTGCTGCACCACTGACTGATCACGAGATCACTAAGTTCAAAGCACTGTTTAACCGCATCGATCCTAAGAAAGTTGAAGCTATGATTGAAGCTTCTAAAGAAGATGCAGCGGCTGAAGTTGCTGCAAAAGAGAAAGCAGAATCTGAAAAGAACAAAGCGAGCCAAACTGAGCTAGATAAGGATCCAATCGCAGAAGAGATTGAATTTGACGCTTTCGCTGCAGTAGATATGCGTATCGCACGTATCATCTCTTGTGAAGAAGTGCCGAAAGCAAACAAACTGCTTAAGTTCCAACTGGATATCGGTGGTGAAACTCGTCAGGTGTTCTCTGGTATTAAATCAGCGTACAAACCTGAGGAGCTAGAAGGCAAGCTAACAGTAATGGTCGCGAACCTTAAGCCTCGTAAGATGAAATTTGGCATGTCTGAAGGCATGATCCTGGCTGCTGGCCCTGGTGGCAGCGATCTATGGATCCTAGAGCCGCACGAAGGCGCACAGCCTGGTATGCGTGTAATGTAAGCCTTAGCGCATGTACAAAGCCCTGCTCATTGAGCAGGGCTTTTTTTGTGTCTTCATTCACACTTTCTGTGCTTTTGTGCACCATTTTGGGTAAACACTAACCACCGAGAAACTATAAGCCACTGATATTAATAACAAAAAATATTGGCACCATATCTGCCCTACCACTTTATAGGTAAACATTAACAAGGAGTAGGTTATGTTTGTGCTTTTTTCACTGGTTATATCTTTTATTATTCTCGCAACCCTGTTTCATTATTCGAAGAAACGTAATTCAAGTCTTGAGCGCAAGTTTGAAATTCTCGTACTGTTACGCAAGATACTTCTACTGAGCCGTCAACACCGAGCCATCACTCATCAGGCATTGACTAACCAGGATTACCAGCACTTACAGCATACACTTGCCGACAACTATGACGATTTGATGGGGCAATCAAACAGCCTAATCTCAACAGCTCAGTTCGAAAACAAACCTATGTATCGAATTCTGCAATTAAAACTCAAAGCTCTTCATCAGGAGTGGCAGCACAGAACCGTGGCTCGTAACCAAATCATTCATGGCAAAACCATTCGCCACTGCATGTTCTTAATGGATGAAATCGCTATCGCCTGGCTGATTGAATCTGGTCGCGAGGACATTAGCGACGAGTACCATATGAACTGGCAACAAGTGCTCGACAGTATGGAAACGCTTACTCAACTAAGAATTTCAATTCAGGACATTGACGATCCTGAAGGCATGATGCGCGTGAAGTACTACTGTGATAAGACGCGACGTAAGTTGAGTCAGCTCTCTTTAATAAGCCCGTTGTCTGTCGCTTCACCGCTCAGTTCAAAAGCCATGCACACCTTAACTGAGCTGAATGCCAACCATGAGTTTGAGATGACCAGTGATGAGCTGTATCAGTTAACGACGGATGTTTCGTTGGTCATTTCACAGGTCTATGACCAGATGCTGTCAGATATGACAGAGAGCCTCTATCTGCCTCTGCCTAAAGTCGCTTTTAGCTAGAAAAGTCATTCCGCTACTGGAGTGCAGTTGGCAAAACAGCATGGGTTACGACTAGACTTAAGCTGAATGTTGTCGAGTTGGAGCCATCATGGGTAGATTGCAAGTACTGGCTAGCGCACTACTTCTTTCTATCAGTGCACATGCAGAAGAGAAGCTGGTTAGGTTCGCTATTGGAGAATGGCCACCCTACACCAGCGCGTCTAACCGCCCTGAACAAACCGTCACTCAACAGATTGTTGTTGAAGCTTTTGTCAGCCAAGGCTATCAAGTTAAACTCGACTACTTCCCGTGGTCTCGCGCGTACAAGCTTGCTAGTGAAGGGAAGTACGACGGTTCATTCCCATGGATACAAAACTCTCAACGCGATGAACTGTTTCTCTATTCCGACGCGATTTTTACCCAAACCGTGGTATTTTTTTATCATCAGGACAGTGAGTTTTCCTGGCGACAAATCAAAGACCTCAATCAGTATATCATTGGCGGTACTCAAGATTACCAAACCGTCTTCTTTCTTGATCAATATGGTATCGAGCAGACCATTTCAATTGATGAAGAGACCAGCTTCAGCAAGCTAATCAAGAAACGGATTGATGCCTATCCGACTGGCAGGATTCGGGGACAGTATTTAATTGACAATACACTGAGTCGAGATGAAGCTAAATTGATTCAAACCGACCCAAAGCCACTGTTCGAAGATGACATGCATATTCTCTTTCCCAAGCAAAACAACGAACGTAGCAAGATGTTAATCGATGTCTTTGCGAAAGGGTTAGAGGAGTTAATCGATAGTGGCAGGTATCAGGAGATCATGATTGATAACAATCGTATCGACTGATTCGTGACTAAAAATAAAAAGGCCCTGCGACTCAACGCAAGGCCTTATTTAAATAGAATATAGATAACTATTAAAGCATTTTACGAGCAGCTTCTACCACAACTTTGATAGAGCGAGCTTCTGTCTCTTTTAGTGTTGAGTGATCTGGGATCTCTTTTTGAGTACGGTTGATGATTACACCCGCAACACAACCAGCTTTAAGACCTGAGCTTGCACACATAGTCAGTAGCGTTGCAGATTCCATCTCGAAGTTCAGAACGCCCATATCTTGCCACTCTTGCATAGAGCCCTGGAAACGCTTAACAACACGACCAGAGAATGTGTCGTAACGCTCCTGGCCTGGGTAGAAAGTATCACTTGATGCAGTTACACCCATGTGAACCGTTGCACCAGACTCTTCTACTGCTGCTTTCATCGCTGTAGCCACTTCAAAATCCGCTACTGCTGGGAACTCCATAGGAGCAAAGTGAAGGCTCGCACCGTCTAGACGAACAGAACCAGTTGAAACGATCATGTCACCAACGTTTACATGAGGTTGGATTGCACCAGTAGTACCTACACGTAGGAAAGTGCGAACACCAAGTTGCGCTAGTTCTTCAACCGCGATTGAAGTAGAAGGACCGCCAATACCAGTTGAACATACAACAACAGGCTTGCCGTCAAGCTCTGCACGGTACAGTGTGTATTCACGGTGGCTAGCGAGGAAAACAGGGTTTTCCATTTCTTCTGCGATTTTTTGAACACGCGCTGGGTCACCAGGAATGATCGCTAATGTTGCGCCAGCTAGATCAGATTCAGTAACACCAAGGTGGAATACAGCTTGAGACATAGGGGACTCCTTATTGTGGCGAAGTTCGGTGAGATTGGTTCAACCGCTCGCTCTATAAATTCATCGGGTACAGGACATACTCTAACCAACTACCAAGAGCTTTATAGTGAGCATGATCACAACAATGGTCGCAACAAAAATTAACATTGCACATAAAAACGGTTTAGATCACACTTTATCGCAATACAGATTTGCTAGTTGCATAAAAAATAGCCCTTACATCATAAATGTAAGGGCTATTTGTTCTCACCGCTATTAATCTTGCTGAGACTTAAACTTCAGCAGTCGCAGAGCATTCAGTGTCACAATCGCTGTTGCACCACTGTCGGCCAATACCGCAACCCACAAGCCAGTAATCCCCAATAAGCTAGTAACAAGGAAGATACCTTTTAAGCCCAGCGCCAGTGCGATGTTCTGGCGGATATTATTCAGCGTGGCACGAGAGAGTTCAATCATACCTGCTAACTCAGTCAGACGGTTATGGGTCAAAGCCGCATCCGCGGTTTCCAGAGCAACATCCGTTCCTCCCCCCATTGCGATGCCGATACTCGATGCTTTCATCGCTGGTGCATCGTTGATGCCATCGCCAACCATAGCAACGTTACCTTTGCCAGACAGTTGTTCGACATAGTTAACCTTGTCCTGAGGAAGCAGGCTCGCTTTATAGTCGATACCAATCATTGAGCTAATCGCTAATGCACTGCGCGGGTTATCGCCCGTTAACATGATTGAGTGAATGCCTAACTTTTGCAGCGCTTTTACCGCTTGTGCAGAATCGTCTCGTAATGTGTCCTGCCATGCAATCAGACCAATCACACTTTGTTGTGACTCGATTGCAACAACAACGGTCTTACCCTGCCCTTCTAAGCGTTCAATCTCAGCAGTCCACTTGTCGGTTAAATCAAGCGTTACTTTACTTGGTGCTGTTACCTGATATTCCACGCCAGCAACCACGCCGCGGACACCACTACCGACCAGAGCCTGCTTATCCATAGCTTCCTCAATCGTCAGCCCCATTGTTTTAGCTTTATTGACCAGTGACACTGCCAGTGGATGACTTGAACCAACTTCAATAGCTGCGATCTTTTCTACTAGTGTCGTTTCGCTCCAATCACCGAAAGCGATGACGTCAGTGACTTCAGGTTTACCTTTAGTCAGAGTACCTGTCTTATCGAAAGCGATGGTTTCCACTTTGCCAAGCTGCTCTAATGCCGCACCACCCTTAATCAGGGCGCCACGCTTGGCCGCCGCCGCTAAACCTGAAGTGATTGCAGCTGGCGTTGAGATAACCAGAGCACAAGGACAAGCGATAAGAAGTAGCGCCAGACCACGATATACCCATGTTTCCCAAGGCTGGGCAAACAGCAGCGGAGGCGTGATGATGACCAGTAAAGAAACCAGCATCATTAGTGGCGTATACCAACGGCTGAATTTATCTAAAAAGCGTTCGAGTGGCGCCTTGCGTGATTCAGCCTCTTCGATCAAATGGAGAATACGATCGATGGCGTTTTCACCCTGTTTAGAAGTGATCGTTAGCCAGACCACCTTGTCTACGACTACCGCCCCTGCCATTACCGATTCATCTTTGTAGCGTTCGACAGGGACAGATTCGCCCGTTAAGGCACTCTCATCAAAGCTGGCCACCTGTGCGATGAGTTTTCCGTCAGCAGGTAGACGAGCACCAGGAGAAACTTCAATTACATCACCCGGCTGAAGCTCGCTGGCAGAGACTTCAACTCGTTGTCCATCAACGATTTTAGTGGCATTTTCAGGAACCAGTTCCATTAGCGCCTGCACACCACTACGTGCTCTCGAAGCAGCAAAGGCTTCAAGTCGTTCACCGATCAAGAACAGCAATAATACCATCGCTGCTTCGACAGTTTCGCCCAGATAAAGTGCACCCAGTGCAGCAACACTCATTAGGGTTTCAATGGCGAAAGGTGTACCAGAGCGAGCTAAAGAGAGCGCCTTCTTACCAATAGGATAGAGACCTGCTAAACAGGTGAAGATAAACATCCACTCACTGACCAGTGGAAGTGCCGGTTTAATCGCAGCCGCTACAGCCATTGCTGAGGCGATAGCAATAATTTGTCCATTTTGGATGATGACTGATTTCCAGCCTTGCGCTGATTTTTTCTCTTCACGGCTAGACGGGCTGGTAAAGGTAAATCCGGTATCAATAACCGCCTGCTCCACCAACTGAAAGACATCCTGGTTATCCGCTTTTATGATCAGTTTTTCAGTTGCGAATAAAACCTTAGCCTCTGCGACACCACTAACTCGGTTAACCGCCGTTTCTACTTTTCGTGCGCAGGATGGACAATCCATCCCTTCGATTTTCCAACTTTGAGTAAAACGAGAGCTAAGACTGGGCTCACCCTCATCATCAGCCGGATCCGCCCCACTACTACAGCTATCTGAGCTGCAACAGCCTGCTTCCGCAGTGGCGACATCCGCCATGTTAATCGAAGAAATTTTAGGGCTCGCACAAGAGCCTGATTGAGAAGGGTTTACTGCCATTTTCTCTGATTGGCATGCTTTATGTTTGGTGCACATATGTTTATCTCCATTCACTGTACACTCAAAGTGTAAACCTTAGAGTTAGCTCCAAGGTCAAACTTTTTCTGCATTTTGTTCGGAAATTTCCGTTGTTGCTGCCACATCATCAATCAGCACCGCATCATGGCTACAGAATGGTTGACTGTTAACGCTAGTGATAGACGGGTCCGATGCCGAATGCTCCAGGCATGCAGAACGCATCAAGTCAGAGATATGTTTACGCAATACCACAATGGCTATCAATCCAAACACCACGGTACCTAGTGCCTGGCCGTAAAGCACACCTAACGCCCCAAACCATGTTGCTCCGAAATGAACAAAAGGCAAGGTACCTAAGGTTGCTTTACCTAAGTTAAGTGCAGTCGAGTAAAGAGGCTTACCGAGATTATTGAACGAGGTATTAGCGACAAACTGAGCACCGTTGAAAATGAAACTGATCGCCACATAAGTACAGAACGCTGTAACCACCAGAGCGGCGTCACCATCAAGGCTAAACAGGCTAATAATGGTACCTTGAGCAAAATAGAGGATAATGCACACTGCCAGAGTATAGACAGTCGTGACAATTAACGAGTTGTTGAGTGTCTCTTTCACCCGGTCCATTCGTTCTGCGCCATAGTTCTGGCCGATAATTGGCCCAACCGCGCCAGACAAAGCAAATATCACCGCAAAACAAACTGGAGTCAGGCGGCCAATGACGGCAAACCCAGCCACGTAATTCTCGCCAAACTGGGCGATAGCTGATGTGACAATCGCATTGCCAATCGGTGTCGCAATATTGGTGATGATGGCAGGAATAGCAATCGCAACAATAATTTTAAGATTTGCCATCCACACTGAATAGTCAATACCTGCCACCAGCTTGTGCACGCGAATAAGCGGGTAGATAGAGAAGAACAGAACCGTAAATCGGGCGAACACCGATGCCAACGCTGCCCCTTCCACATTCCAGCCAAAACCAAAGATAAAAATAGGGTCTAACACTGCGTTAACCAAACCACCAGACAGCGTTGCCCACATCGAGCGCTTAGCATCGCCTGCTGCACGTAAACCCGCACCCGCTGCCATCGCAACCGCGATAACTGGTCCACTAGGTAAAATAATGCGCAAGTAAGCTTCGGCCCGCTCTGCTGCCACACCTTGAGCTCCTATAGCCTGCAGCAGTTCAGGGATATAGAAAAACATCACCGCAGCCACAATGACGCTAATCGTCACTGCCGTCAGCATAATACTGGTACTCAACTCCCGCGCGTGCTGGCGCTTCCCGGCACCGATGGCTTTAGACACTAATGCGCCCATCGCAATTGAAGTACCAATCGAAATAGAGGTTGAGAAGAAAACTAATGTACCAGCAAAGCCGACCGCTGCGGCCAGCTCAACCTGACCAAGCATACTGATGAACAGCATATCGATCAGGTCAACAACAAACAGTGCCATCAAACCCACTGAGCCTGCCCCGGACATCACCAGGATGTGACGCATGGTTGAACCCTGAACGAACTTCGCGCTTTGATCGGACATAAAGACCTCTATTGGCGGTAGATAGGCAATAAATAATAAGAGGTGCACAAGGCACCTCTTATTATTCTCTTGATCAATATGTTATACCGGATGTTTAAAGCAATCTTCAATATTTTTTCCGATCGCTCTGAGTACATCGCGTCGGGTAATGATGCCGACCAGTTTGCCTCCATCGATTACCGGATATACTTTTGGACGACCCACCTTCATCATCTCTGCCAACTCGATAATCGATGTCTCTGAGGTCACTGAGATAACTTCAGGGTGCATACAATCAGACACGATATGACTGTCCTGACAGTAGTAGCTGACCTTGATTAGCTTATCGAGTAAATCTTGTCCCGATAGGAAGCCAATCACCTCTTTTTGTTCGTTGATGACCGGACCGCCGAGGTAGCGTGAATTCATTACCTTATCCAGAGCCGCGCTTAATGACATTTCTGGGGTAAACGTTACCGCTTGCAGGGTCATATAGTCTTTTACTTTTAATGATTCCATCTGTGTCTCCTTGCGTGCAAGCTTTGCTGTATATTGTAATTGTTGTCTAATTTCTTGATTTTACTAAATTGAAATCAACAATTTTTGCAATAGGCTCAAACTATTAACCTCTCGCCTCCTACTTACAATGCCTCTGCGCGTCTCGACTCGCTAACCATCCACTGAACAGAGAGACACCAAAAGGCACACAATAAGTCAGTACAATTTTGAGCCAGTCTATGTTCTGCTGGCCGAGAAAAATCGCGTCATACTGATTAATAACGTTGAGCAAACTCCCTACTACGATAGCAATGATAGCTGCCCTTTTTATTGCTCTTTGCCTCATGAATATCCCTTAGCACGATCCGAAATTGAGATTAACTGTCTAAACTAACAATAGCAGCATGACAATCTGGGGAGGCATATTCGGTGAATTCAATATTTTCGGCGCAGCTCGCCAATAACCCGAATTTAATGAATGTTGTTTTCGAGTCCCTGCCAGAACCGACTTACCTAATCGACAAAAGTGGGACTTACATAGAAGCGTGGGGTGGAACAGATACCAAACGCCACCATGACCCCTCTTCACTGGTCGGGTTAAATCAGTATCAGGTGCTACCTGGTGATAAGGCGATCTGGTTTAGTCAGGTGATCGTTGATGTGATTGAAAGCCAGACACCTAGCGAGCTCGAATATAGCCTCAACCCGAAAGATCTTAGCTGTTTTGAAGGTTTGGAAGGGCCAAAGGAACTGCAGTTTTTCAGTGCACTGGTGATCCCTCTGCCCAACACTGAACTGGTACTTTGGACAGTACGTAACATCACAGAGTATAAGCAAACGCTCGAAAAACTCGCTGATCAACAACAGGAGTTAGAAAAGCTCACTTACCTTGACCACCTGACCCAGGTTTACAATCGTTACGCACTTGACTCCCTGCTGCCGAAAGCGATTGAACTAGCGAAACTCAAACTTGTTGGCTCCGCAATTTTAATGATAGATATCGACTGTTTTAAACAATATAACGACAGTTATGGTCATATTAAAGGCGATGAAACTCTGGTGGCGCTGGGCAAAATTATTCAGTGCTGGTCACATCACAATGAGCTGTGTTTTCGATACGGTGGTGACGAGTTTCTGATTTATATGCCCGACGTAACTGAGCAAGAGTGCTTAAAGCGAACGACTCAATTACAGACTCTCATCCGCAACGCAGCGATTCCACACAAATCCTCATCAGTTGATCAGTTTGTGTCGGTTACCATAGGTATCCAGCACTACCCTTTGGTCCCTGACGACCTTAACGCAGATAACTTTATCTCGATTGCCGACAAAGCTCTGTTCTTCGCCAAAAGTCGTCAAAGAGGCTCTATTCATCTGTGCGATAAGAATTAAGTTCCTCGATGGTTTTGAAAATTGTTTTTTAGTGCCACATGCCACTTTGTATCTGACTTGGATCTTTTGGAAGCTTTCTCAAACTGTATTCGTCTTTTAAATAAAACTTTTTAAACTTTTCACGTCGAGCTCCCCAAGCAGGCATCTCTCTTAGAAGCGCAACAACTCCCTGTATTTCTCGCGACTCAAACCTATACCCTTTTGCTAATAACTCTTCTAGGATTGGATACAGTTCTTTGTAAGCTCTATCGGCACTTGCTTTAGAGTCTATCTGTCCTTTCATTTTAAGTAAGAGAGACAATAGTGGACTGGCTGGACTTAACTCTTTAACTAGACTGTTCATTTCTTATTACTCTCACAATGTAAAGGTTAAATAGGAGCTGTATTACGAAAATGGTCCAAAGGTCTGGTGGCAGTGTTTGATCCCGGTAGATAAAAGCAGGATAAGCGGTTTCTGCAACTGTCGTTGCGATAAAGACGATAGAAAAATATTTAATCGTTTTCGGACTAAACAGTTCTAAGCCTCGATACTTTGCTATCAGCACAGCAATGGCTACATAGGCTAAAAGGGGGCTTACAAAGGCAATAAAGATCTCCACACTATCACCCGCTGCACTGGAAGCACTCATATAGGCGGAGCCTAATGTAAGAATTAATAGTGGGATGAGATATTTTATTTTTGATGCCAAAAGACATACCCCCATTGTCATGTAATTAAAGATCGATTCTATCTTGATATAAGAATGATAATGCATATTAAATGTTCATTATCTGAATGATAATCACAAAGATAGCCAATAAAAAAGCTCCCATTTGGGAGCTTCGACTAACGCTATTTTTGCTTCCAGCGTTCAGCTGCTTTCGCATCTGAGTCTCGTGAATCAACCCAGCGAGTCGCTTCACTTGTGCGTTCTTTCTTCCAGAACGGCGCTTTAGTTTTGAGATAGTCCATCACAAACTCACACGCCTCAAACGCCGCACCACGGTGTGCACTAGATACGCCAACAAATACGATTTGGTCACCGATATCCAGATCACCAACACGATGGATGACGCGAATCTTAAGTAGTGGCCAGCGCTGTTCCGCTTCGTCACAGATCTCACCGAGCGCTTTTTCAGTCATACCCGGATAGTGCTCCAGCGACAAACCAGTGACATTATCACCAAGGTTCATATCACGCACTTTACCAACGAAAGTAACCACGGCTCCTGCAGACGTACCTTCAGCTAGCAGATCATATTCAGCGTTTAATGAGAAATCTTCACACTGTACAGAAACTCGACTGTCCATGATTACCCCCCTGTTACCGGCGGGAAAAAGGCAACTTCGTCACCTGATTGAATAGGATGTTCAAGTGGCACGATCGACTGGTTTACTGCAGCCAGTAGCTTACCTGGTTCAAGAGCAAGATCCCATTTACCTTCTTGCTGAGCTAAATGCTCACGAATCGCCTCAACAGTCGAGAACTCACCTTCTAATTCAAGCTCATCCATTCCAACCAGTTCACGGGTTTGGGCGAAAAACAGTACTTTAATCATTAATCCACCTTAAAGTGACCTGACTTGCCACCTGTTTTTTCGAGTAAACGAACCTGACCAATCACCATATCTTTCTGTACGGCTTTACACATGTCGTAAATGGTTAGCGCCGCAACTGAAGCCGCGGTCAATGCTTCCATCTCAACACCCGTCTTGCCCGCAAGCTTACAGACAGACTCGATGCGAACCATGTTTTCTGCTTCAATCGCTTCAAGCTGAACTTCAACTTTCGACAGCAACAGCGGGTGACACAGTGGGATAAGATCCCAGGTTTTCTTCGCCGCTTGAATTCCAGCGATACGCGCAGTAGCAAAAACATCACCTTTATGATGCTGACCTGAAACGATCAGCTCAAGGGTCTCTGGTGCCATATGGACAAAAGCTTCAGCTCTAGCTTCACGAACCGTGTCAGCCTTAGCGGATACATCCACCATGTTTGCTTCGCCAGAAGCGTTAATATGAGTCAATTCGCTCATGATACGCTCCAGTAATTAAACAGACAGATGCGGCATGAAGTTACAAGGACGGTGACTCGCATCCAGCTGCTGCTTGATGATCTTAGTCCAGCCAGTACGACATGCACCTGTAGAACCAGGCATAGCAAAGATAACCGTGTGGTTGGCAAAGCCTGCGATCGCACGAGACTGAATAGTAGAAGTACCGATCTCTTCGTATGAAACCATACGGAATAGTTCACCGAAACCTTCTACTTCTTTATCAAATAGTGGCTTTAGAGCCTCAGGAGTGCTGTCACGCGATGTAAATCCAGTACCGCCAGTAATCATGATCGCTTGTACGTTCTCATCTGCAATCCACTGAGATACGATTGCGCGGATCTTGTACATATCATCGATTACAATTTGCTTATCAACAACGTTGTGACCGGCTTCTTTAGCGTTCTCAACTAAGTAGCCACCTGAAGTATCGTTTTCTTCAGTACGTGTATCAGAAACGGTTAGAACTGCGATGTTTGCTGGTTGGAATTTGCTTTCTGCATGACCCATTTGTTCACCTATTTATGTCAAAGTAATGTTCGCACTCAAACTGTCACTGAAGTGCGTAATTTGTTTGTTGAAGTGTATTAGCCGCCGATTGAAGCTAAGTGCGGTGTCATACCTGAATTTCCATCATGAAGGAAATGGCTGACCGACTTAGTTTGCAGCTGTGCTTGAATTCGTTCGATTAACGCGTTCTCCTGCGAGTCTTGTTGCAGCAGGTCGCGCAGCTCGACACCGTGATCGCCAAAGAGACACAAGTGTAGCTTGCCCGTTGCAGAGACACGCAGACGGTTGCAGCTTTCACAGAAGTCTTTCTCATACGGCATGATCAGGCCGATTTCGCCTTTATAATCGGGATGGACAAAAACCTGTGCAGGTCCATCATTGTTGTCACGCACTTTGAGTAGCCAACCGTTAGCAATCAGTTGGTTACGAATCGCGACACCTGATACGTGATGGCGTTGGAACAGTTCATCCATTTCACCAGTTTGCATCAGTTCGATAAAGCGCAATTGAATTGGTCGATCTTTAATCCAGTTTAGAAAGGCAGGTAACTCGTGAGCATTCAGGTCTTTCATCAACACAACATTTACTTTGACCTGCTCGTAGCCCACTTCAAATGCACGGTCGATACCCGCCATGACTTGAGTAAACTTGTTCTCACCAGTGATTTGGTGGAACATGCGTGGGTCTAAACTGTCAACACTGACGTTGATATGTGTCAGTCCAGCTTGTTTCCAGTCTGCTACCTGTTTCTCCATGCGATAGCCATTGGTCGTAGTCGCGACCTTATGAATACCGTCTGTTTCAGCAACAGTATGGATAATGTCAGTGAAATCTTTACGTAAGCTTGGTTCGCCGCCAGTGATACGTACTTTAGACGTGCCACAATCAGCAAACGCACGTACAACACGCTTGATTTCAGGCAGAGCTAAAAAGGACGAGTTTTTTTGCCCCGAAGGTTTATAACCATCAGGCAAACAGTATGTGCATTTAAAGTTACAGACATCTGTAACAGAGAGACGCAAGTAATAAAACTTGCGATGAAATCTATCTTCGAATTGTTGCGCCACGGAACACCTTTCCAAACACGGGAGGCATAATCATTTCCAACTATGCCCTTGTGACAACATGTCACTGGCTCAAAACGCTTATTCAAATTGAACTTAGCTTTGAGAGCTCGGAGTTATGGCAACTACCTATTGCTCGGTAGTAGCTTTACATTAAAATACTTAATAATTGTGTGTGATTCTACCCTCTAGGCAAAAAAATCATGCCTAGCGCCCAAAATACCTAATATTGAGTATTTGATGTTAATGCAATAATCTAAATTGTAGTTGGTTATGAATAAAATAGAAGCTCAGCATGACAGTTTACGCTAGCAAGAAAGTCGTCGCAGTTGGTGGAGGCCATGGTCTTGGCCGTATGCTGGCGGCTCTAAAAGACTTCGGTGATAACGCCACTGGTATTGTCGCTACCACTGATAATGGCGGTTCAACAGGCCGCATTCGCAACTGTCAGGGCGGTATTGCCTGGGGAGATACACGTAACTGTATTAACCAGTTAATCACCGACCCTTCGATCAGTTCAATGATGTTCGAGTATCGTTTTAAAGGTGCCGGAGAGTTAGATGGTCATAACCTCGGAAATCTGATGTTAACGGCACTGGATAACCTTTCGGTTCGACCATTGGATGCCACTAACCTCATCCGTAATATGCTCAAGGTCGATGTGAATATTATTCCTATGTCAGAGCATCCTTCTGATCTGAAGGCGTTAGCGCCCAATGGACTGTGGGTAACAGGTGAAACCAGCGTCGATGAAATGCCAGACAAGCTGTTGAGGCTCGATCTGGAACCGGAAGTTCCGGCAACGAAAGAAGGGGTTCTCGCCCTAGAACAAGCCGACGCTATTATCCTTGGTCCAGGCAGCTTTCTGACCAGTATTATGCCCCCGCTACTGTTACCTGAAATAGGCAGGGCCATCGCCAACAACCGTACGGCAAAACTGGTGTTTGTAGAGAACTTATCTGCCGAACACGGACCAGCAGGTAAAATGACACTTAAAGAGAAGCTGGAATGGTGTGAGCGTTCGTGTCAGGGGCGACGCATTGATGTCGTTCTTGGCGAAGAGCCTCATCCAGAGCTGGAAGAGTGGAACTGTGTCACGACGCCACTTGCATCACCAAATCGTGATTGGCGCCATGACCGTAGTAAGCTACAACAGGCTATTGAATACTTACTGAGTGAGTAACTGTTTATATCTCTGCTCGGTCTCATCGAGCAGAGATAGCATCTGTCCCTTACAACCCGCTAACTCTGACATAGCGCCTGTTTTAGCCATCGCATCAACTTCAATCGAGTAATGGCATAATGCCTCAGCACCAAAACTAGCAGCGCTGCTCTTAAGCGCATGGCTGATTTCTTTGAGGTAATCTTGCAGTTCTTCTCCCTCTAGTTGGGAGAGTCTCTCAATATACATCGCAAGCTCATTCAAAAATATCTCAAGTAAAACAGGTACGTTTTCCTGACCAATTTCACCGGCGAGTCGTTCGATCTTAATTTGATTTAAAATATCCACTACTGTACTTCCTTCGCATTCCACGCCTGCAATTTTCGATAAATAGTTGATGGACTGACATCAAGGTAACCCGCCGCTTTGGGAATGTTGCCATCACACGCTTTTATCGCTTGTTCAATCGCATTTTTCTCCGTCAGCCACAGTGGGAAGATATCTTGTACCGAAACAGCTTCACTTGGTACCAACGGGATGCGAATCTCATTAGTCGCAGGCTTATTGAGTGGAGGCGGTAACATATCGAGCAGAATTTCTCTGCCATTATTGAGTACTACAACGTTACGTAGCACATTCTGCAACTGACGCACATTACCCGGCCACTCATAGCGAGCAAAACGTTCAACCACATCTGGTGCCAAACGCACAAAATCTTTACCCTCTTCCTTAGACATAAAGCCTAGCAGGGAATAAGCAATTTCGATGATGTCATCGCCACGCTCTCTCAAAGGCGGCAAATGCAGAGGAATGACATACAAGCGGTAGTATAAGTCTTCTCGGAAGCGGCCTTCCTCAACTTCTTTCCAGGGATCACGGTTGGTCGCACAGACAAAACGTACATCAACGCTTTTCATCTTAGATGACCCGACCTTCTGGAAAGTACCAGTCTGAATAAATCTCAGCAATTTTGTTTGCAAATCCAGATCCATTTCACACAGTTCATCAAGAAATAGCGTACCGCCGTCAGCCAGTTCAGCCGCCCCTTGTCGATCTGTCGCGGCTCCTGTAAAGGCTCCTTTGACGTGACCAAACAGTTCACTCTCAATCAGATCTTTAGGGATAGCAGCACAGTTAATTGCGATAAATGGTTTATCCCCGCGTTTACTGGTCGCGTGTATTGCTTCGGCACACACCTCTTTACCTGTACCACTTTCACCTGTGATGAAAATACTCGCTTTACTCGCTGCCGCGGAGTCAATAGTTCGATAAACCGCTTGCATGGTTTGGCTACTGCCGATAAAGCCTTGATAGCCCTGACTTGCAAGACCATCTTCATCATTCTTAAGCTTATTGGCTTTACGCAGAGCGTTGTTTACCGTGACACGAAGGCGGTCAGCTTCACACGGCTTGATCAAGAAGTCCTGAGCACCATGACGCATCGCTTCCACAGCAGTATCAATAGAACCATGTGCGGTCATGAAGATGACTGGCACATCTGGGTTTTTCTCTTTAACCGCATGAAGTACATCCATACCCGTCATGTCAGGTAGGCGGAGATCGAGAAGGATCAAGTCAGGCGTACGGAAATTAAGGCTGTCGATCGCATCGCGCCCTGTGCCAACTATATTGATATCGATTTGCAGCGGTGTCAGATAAGAACGATAAAGGGCCGCAACGGATGCGGTGTCCTCTACCATAAGTAGATATTTTGATTTTTGGGTTTGAGTATTATGTTGCATAACCTAGCCAATGGTTTCATTGCATCTTGTATAATCATTGCATTGCGCTTTGCAATTTGCAATTTAAACCCCCAAAAAAGGCCGAATAGAGTGAATTAGAGCTCATTTCCCCCTTAATTTTATTGGCACGCTATATGCTATACGTATAGATGACCCTAACGGGTCACCTAGCCAACTGACGTTGTTAGTGAATTTTGTATTCACAAATTCAGCCAATAGAACTAAATGTCTATTGGCTTTTTTTATTTCCGCTCTCTTCAATTAGCTATTAGCAATAAACTTCTTGCGTAACTGGTCGATCTGGTCACGCTTTTCTGCTGCCAGTTCAAACTCAAGATCCTGAGCATGCTGATACATTTGAGCTTCAAGTTTCGCAATCTCTTTATCGAGCTGCTGAGGGGTCATCACATCGTAGCTTTGCGATGGTTCAGCGACCTTAGAGAGAGGCACTGCTTTGCTGGTACGCTGCTTCTTACTCTTAGTGATATCACCCAGTTCCATAATGTCTTTCACATTACGTTTAAGAGCCTGAGGTTCGATACTCATTTTCTCATTGTACTGCTGTTGTTTTTCACGACGACGATTGGTTTCACCCATCGCTTTTTCCATCGATTTAGTGATCCGGTCAGCATACAAAATCGCTTTACCTGACACGTTTCGCGCAGCACGACCAATTGTCTGAATCAGTGAACGTTCAGAACGGAGGAAACCTTCTTTGTCCGCATCAAGAATCGCAACCAGAGATACTTCCGGCATATCGAGACCTTCTCGCAATAAGTTGATACCAACCAGTACGTCGAACTCACCAAGACGCAAGTCCCGAATGATTTCGACACGTTCTACTGTATCGATATCTGAATGCAAGTAACGGACTTTAACGTCGTGCTCAGTAAGGTATTCGGTGAGGTCCTCAGCCATACGCTTAGTTAACGTTGTCACCAGGACACGTTCATCTTTAGCCGAGCGAAGGCGAATTTCCGATAGTAAATCGTCGACCTGAGTCGCGACCGGGCGCACTTCCAATTGTGGATCCAGCAGACCCGTCGGACGCACCACCTGATCGGCCACTTCACCATCAGACTTTTCGAGTTCGTAGTTACCTGGCGTAGCCGAAACAAAAATGGTTTGTGGTGCAAGAGATTCAAACTCATCAAATTTAAGCGGACGGTTATCAAGCGCAGATGGTAATCGGAAACCAAACTCCACCAGCGTCTCTTTACGCGAGCGGTCACCTTTGTACATAGCGCCAATTTGAGGCACGGTGACGTGGGACTCATCAATAATCAACAGACCATCGTGAGGCAGGTAGTCAAACAAGGTCGGTGGCGGCTCACCCTCGTTACGACCACTGAGGTAACGGGAGTAGTTTTCAATACCGGAACAGAACCCAAGCTCGTTCATCATTTCAATATCGAACTGAGTTCGCTGGGAAATACGCTGTTCTTCGAGCAACTTATTGTTATCGAGCAGATACTTCTTACGCCCTTCCAGCTCGACCTTAATCTCCTCAATCGCATCAAGGATTCGCTCTCTTGGTGTCACATAGTGCGTTTTCGGATAAATGGTATAACGAGCCAAATCGCGCTGCTTGACCGCACCTGTTAAAGGATCAAACACACTGATACAGTCGATTTCATCGTCGAACATTTCAATCCGTACCGCATCTTGATCAGATTCGGCAGGGAAAATATCGATCACTTCACCACGCACACGGAACTGACCACGCTCAAATGCGACATCGTTGCGGCTATACTGCAACTCAGCCAGGCGACGCAGAATATCCCTTTGATCCATTACGTCACCACGACGAATATGTAGCATCATCTTGAGATAGGACTCTGGGTCACCCAAACCATAAATCGCAGAGACCGAAGCAACAATGATGGCGTCTTTTCTTTCTAGCAGCGCTTTTGTTGCCGAAAGGCGCATCTGCTCGATATGCGCGTTGACCGAAGCATCTTTTTCAATAAAGGTGTCGGTAGTCGGGACATAAGCTTCTGGCTGATAGTAGTCATAGTAAGAGACGAAATATTCAACCGCATTGTTTGGAAAGAAGGATTTCATCTCACCATAAAGCTGCGCAGCCAATGTTTTATTCGGCGCCAGCAAAATTGCTGGTCGCTGAGCCGTAGCAATCACGTTCGCTAGAGTAAATGTCTTACCTGAGCCCGTTACACCCAGTAATGTTTGGTGTGCTAAGCCAGAATCCAGACCATCCAGCAACTGGCTGATAGCGGTCGGTTGATCACCAGAAGGTTGATAATCAGACACTAAATCAAATACTTTACTCATGTCGTATCTCTATCCGTGGCAGAGGGAGGTCTTCTATTGTGTCTGTATATATATACAGACTCAAGAGCCGATTAAAAAATTAATCGCTGTTTTGTTTAAACTCACACTTAACGGCTAGATCATTGCCGTCAATCCTGATATTATTCTTCGCCCTGCTAGAGAGTTCTCTCTAAAATCACCCTTAAAGCATTCACAGCTTATTCACATTTTTTCTCTTTTTTGCATTCAATCCACAGTTCCGGTTGATCGTCAGATTTTGTAAAAAACAGTTGATATTTTCAGAAATTCCTTATCTGGCAAGTCATTAGACCAATCTAGAAACAACCGCACTCCCTGCAAAAATAAAGCTTTTTTGAGTTACTCAAATTTAACACACATAGTTATCCACAATTTTGGTGGATAAGTAAATATAGCCCTTATTTGATAAGGGCTACAGAAAAGTAAAGACATTTTTCTTAAATTTAATTCAGTTATTTTCGTTTCAGGCAGTTGACACCTTTACAGGTGCTCGCTAATATTCGCAGCGCAAAAGCAATTCCCCCTTAGTTCAGTTGGTAGAACGGCGGACTGTTAATCCGTATGTCGCAGGTTCGAGTCCCGCAGGGGGAGCCAGATTCAAGAAGCCAAGTCGAAAGACTTGGCTTTTTTCGTTTTAACTGCGACTTACTTGTACCAAGTAAATGTCTCAGCCGAAGCGTCGGACCGTCCTAGCCGCCCGCGTTGAGTCCCGCAGGGGGAGCCAGATTTAGAAAAAGCCTCATCACACGATGAACTGACCCCCAATAGTTGGACACCAATTATTGGGGGTCTTTTTATGTCCAAATATAGCCGCGAGCTAAAATGTGTCATTGCTAAACAATGCTTAAATGGCGCGTCATCTAGCTATTTAGAAAAA
>Ga0209379_10000237_pt1 | contig 57447 bp, 59 predicted proteins | sample tdDd001_FD_187124 | JGI IMG/M metagenome (GOLD analysis project Ga0209379, IMG submission 187124) | Marine sediment microbial communities from the Atlantic coast under amendment with organic carbon and nitrate - tdDd00.1 (SPAdes)... | ecosystem: Environmental > Aquatic > Marine > Coastal >... | reverse complement strand
ACGTTCCCCGAAGGTTCAGTTAACTCGTTTCCGCTCGACTTGCATGTGTTAGGCCTGCCGCCAGCGTTCAATCTGAGCCATGATCAAACTCTTCAATTTAAGATTTTGTCGGCTCAATGAATACTGACTTCAAAACTACTGTGTAATTTTAAAGCTATTATCGTTCCAACAGAACGATAATGAATTGACTGTGCCAAGTCCGAAGACTTGATTGGTCACTCAGTTCATTGATACCTAATTTGAAACCGCTCTTTATATAAGAGAAATTTCTAATTGGATTATCATCAACGAGTGCCCACACAGATTGATAGGTCTATATTTTTAAAGAGCTTTTTCTAACTTCCGTTGCGCTTAGCGCCTCGTCGTTAGGGGTGCGTATCTTACGCTTCCCATTTTGAGAGTCAAGCATTTTTTTTCAAACTTTCTTTTCTCTCTTTTCCAACTCGGTGTGTGATGTTTGTCTCACTCCGTGTCGGTGAGGCGGCATTATAGGGAGGTCTGAGAGGATGACAAGTGTTTTTTTGAAATTAATTTCTGTTTGGTTAAAAAGAAATCAAAACGCTGAAAATAGAATAAAATTTCAACATTTGAGTCATGTCACATCAATAGGTTGGAAAAACTACAACCATATACGTAAGATCCCTGTGTCTATTTTGTTAACAGTAGACCTAATTTTTCTCAAACCTAAAAGTTGTATTCCAATATGAGTTCAAACAAATCGACCTTAATGATTGTCGCCTTAGCCGTTTTGGGTGGGATCATCTTTTCGCAGGTAGCTATCTCACCTGCATTGAGCTTTGTTCTGGGTGTTTTTGCTTCCGCTTTTATTCTTAAACTTTCGAACACCAATATCGAACAAGATCAATCGAATGACCCTTCAACCAAAACATTGTATGTAGGTAACTTGCCTTATAAGGCAAATGAATCGCATGTAAAGGAACTGTTCGCCAAGCATGGAGAAGTTTTTGCTGTACGTCTTATGAAAGATAAGCGCACAGGTAAAAGAAGAGGTTTTGGTTTTGTGGTGATGGCGGCAGCTGATGCTGAGCCTGCAATTGAAGCACTTAACGAAAAGGACTATATGCAGCGCACGTTAAAAGTACGTATTGCTAACGATCCTAAATCTCAATCGGATAGTACTGAACAGGGCTAAAGCCCAATAGGTACAATGCCTGATTCAAGGCTCCTTCTTCCCAAGGGGGAGCACTTGAATAAATCTCTCTCTTTCCTTGCGTCTCCGCATCAGCCTCAATCACTAATAAGTCTTTCACTCGACGAGCGATCGCTTCTCCAGAATCAACCAATTGAACATGATCGGTTAACACTGCCTGAATCTCATGTTTGATAAGCGGGAAATGGGTACAACCTAGTACGGCAACATCGATTTTATTTGCCATTGGAGCAAGGATGGTTTTGAGTTCTTGCAGATCGACAGCCTTTCCTCTTAGCTTTTCTTCCGCGATGTCCACCAGCCGAGTGGAACCCAGAAGCTCCACCGGTTTACTTTGCGAAAAATCGCGAATCAAGTCATGTGTGTACGGGCGAGTAATCGTTGCAGGAGTCGCAATCAGACCTACGGCTTTGTTAGCAAGATTAGAAGCTGGCTTAATCGCCGGCACAACCCCTACTACTGGAACTGATAGCTTGGCACGTAAAGTAGGCAGAACAATGGTACTCGCCGTATTACAAGCGATGACCACTAAGTCGATTTGATGTTGTGCGACTAACGACGACACTATGGTATCGACACGTGCTATAAGCGTGTCATGATCAAGCTCACCGTATGGGTATGCTTCGTTGTCAAATATATAGAGATAATCAAGCTGAGGTAGCTGAGCCTGTATTTCTTTATAGACAGAGAGTCCGCCTACGCCAGAATCAAAGATCAGGATTTTCGCTGTTTTCTGGGTCACTTGATTAACTCGTTAAATTTCGACTTGGCAATGATACTCTCTGTCAGGTATTTGGCAATCTCTTCGCAGTGTATCGTTGATGACTGAATCTCGGTCCTTGCTCTATATGGGTAAGTTCCAGCTCAATAGAACCAGAGTAACTGCGAGTATGGGTCACCAGAGTGTGAAACTCCCCATCTTCCCCGCATGGGTCTACACCGGAGGGCAGGCTTTCGACTAACTCTCTTGTATACCACTTACCACAATAGTCGCTACTAAGTTGAGTCCCATCAGTAGTGACAACTAAAGTTTGAATCCCTCGCTCCAGAATCTCTTGGGCTAACTCAGCACTTTTCTCTGCTAATAAAGGGAAAACACACTCCCAGCCTGCTGGTTCAATGTAGCTTCGTCGATAAGCTTCGATTCCATTGCAGAACATATCGCCAAAGGCAACAGCATCAATATTAAGGTCGCTCTGTTTAAGGGCATTAATAATCGTCGACTGATAGATTTCGTTGGATGGAAACGCCTCGGGCATCTCTATCTTGATCAAAGGAAGCCCTAACAGTTCTGCTTGTATATCTAATACGTAAAGAGGCGTTGCCTGAAATGGCACTTCGTCTTTGACATAGGTGGTATAAAGTCCAACGACATTGTACTGCTCATTGTCGATCAATCTTTCGAGGGTCAGTGTCGAGTCTTTGCCACTTGACCAGCTAATAATGACGTTCTTTTGCATAGTGATTATCTATTAATAAGAAAAAACCGCCCGAAGGCGGTTTAAGATATTAAAACTGGTAAGAGCCAGTTAGCATAACTTTACGACCATCGCCTGGGTAATACGCTCCCCAGTTGTTCGCATTTGCTGCATATTTTTCATCGAATGCATTATCAACACGAAGTGTAGCTGACCATTCATTTTGAATGTAACTTACCGCCAGGTTACCTAACCAATATGCAGGTAGCTTATCTAAGCTATTTGATGTGTCACCATCTTTATAACGAGTGCCTGTGTAAACACCTTCGACAAAAACTTGCCACTCGTAACTGATATCGTATGTCGCAAATGCCCGGCCAGTATTACGTGCAACCCAAGGTAGTTTTTTACCCTTGTTATCACCACTAGAGAACTCAGCGTCAATCAGGTTGTATTCCAAACCTAGCTGAAGGTTTTCATGCACGTATAAGTCACCGCTAACACTGATGCCGTTTCGTTCAGATTCGTCAGCGTTAACATTCGCTCCAGAAAAGAATCCGCCAACCGGAGTCGGTGCACTGCTATCAAAAACAATTTCATCTTCTAGCTGGAGATTAAATACATCTACTTTAACGCTGTAATCACCTTCATAAAGACCCCAGCCTGCTTCCAGGGATTTACCTGTTTGCGGCTTCAGACCTAAAACACCTGGTGAGGTATAAGCTTGCTCGTCTATCTTAGCAAACCTGAAATTAGTCTCCCCGCGAACGTATACTCGCTGAGACTGGTTAATCTTGTAGTTCAGACCAAGCTCATAAGCGTCCTGAGATTCTGATAACTTCTCAGTATTAGGGTAGATTGCACCATCGTAGAGCTTATCTTCTACAGAGCTGTATCGAGCGCCCGTTGTCAACGTTAGATCCGTGATTAAAGGGTAGTTTAGCTGGCCAAACACGCTGTAGCTGTTTTGCTCATTCGCTCTGTCAGTTGATGATGACTTGTATGAGTGATCACGATCTGCACCTTCAAGACCAAGTAGTACATTACCTTGACCAGATTGTGTAGAGAATTGGTTTTCTACGTTTAGCGAACCAAACAGTTGCTTACTCTTACTTGTTGTAGAGCTTCCCCAAGCTAAGCCAGATCCTGAAGTGTTATCGTAAATAACATCTGTACCAAGGATCCATGCGTCACTTAAGTTACGTTTGTAACCCGCACGAAGTGCTTTAGTGATTTCATGTGAGTAATCCGTCGGATTTGATGAACCAGCCTGAGTTGGATCTTGCTCGTATTGCTCTTCAGTTAACGAACCCGCATATTGACGGTTGTTGTCGTAGTAGCTTGCTTCAGCGAAGAACTCAGTCTGGTCTTGGTCGTAGTTTAGTCGACCAAGTAATACACCCGTCTCACGTTTATTATGTTCACGGTAATTGTCGCTGTTATCCTGGCTCGCGCTTAGGAATAAGTTCCAACGCTCATTTAGCTGCTTAGATACGTCAACACTACCTGCGACCGAGTCAAAGCTGCCAACACTTACTGATACGTTGCCACCGTCTTGGTTGCCACCCTTAGTAATGATGTTGATAACACCGCCCACAGCCTGGTCGCCGTATAAGACACCAGCACTACCAGATAGAACTTCAACGCGTTCAATCTGCGAAACCAGAATTGAGCTGACTTGTGGAGCAGAAAGATCTTGTTTGTTTAGACGACGTCCATCGACCAAAATCAGGGTGTTGTTAGCCGCTTGTCCGCCAGTAAAGCCTCGGATAGCAAATGCTGGTCCACTGTTAGTATCAGAAATCTGAATACCTGCACGTGCTCGTAGTAATGTGTCTAAGCTCTTAGCACCGCTAGCTGCGATATCATCAGAAGTAATTACAGTCACGTTTGCCGGAATGTCTTCAATTGAATTGTTGAAGTCACTTTTGGCAAGAACCACCATAGTCTCATCAGCTGAAACTTGTTGGGCGTAAGAAAGAGATGCGTGCGGAAGTAGCGATGCCACTGCTATCGCTAATATAGATCGGTTCATTTTTATAATCCTAAATCGCGTAAGTCCTACTGAGCTCGAAGCTTCTTGCTTCCAGTGTTATTGCTCAGCCGCTGGCAGGTCTTCGGACTCAAGAGCTCGGCATCTGCCGCCTACTCACCCGACTTCCCTCATGCTCCTGCATAAAGTGTCTAATGGGCTTTCGTTCTCTTTTACCGCTGCGCGTCAGTTCTGGATTTGCACCAGATTCCCTTTTCAGCCATCTATACATCTAGACAGCACCAGCTTGGCGACGATGTTATTAAGCAATTGATTATTTGTCCAGCCAATATTCTTATTCCCAATAAAATTAGGCTGTTTCATTCCCTCTCTCATTAGCACTTTACACGCTATCTTTAAGACATTGAGGGCACAGTACTGGACATACTGCTGAGATTGAATAAAATCTGCGCTCTTGAATTAAATGCACCATTCACAGGTACAAAACCAAAGGTAATACCCATGGCGACTCTTGATGTAAATCCGCAACGCTACCAAGAACAACTTACTGAGAAGGTTGACCGTCTCAATGAGATGTTCGCTTCTTACAATGTACCTGAGTTGGAAGTATTCGAATCACCAGAACAGCACTACCGTATGCGTGCAGAGTTTCGTGTTTGGCATGAAGGTGAAGACCTTTACTACATCATGTTCAACCAGGAAACTCGTGAGAAGTACCGTGTTGATCAGTTCCCGGTTGCTAGCCGTCTAATCAACGACCTGATGCCTCTGCTAATTGAAGCAATGAAAGGCAGTGACTCTCTACGTCGTAAATTATTCCAGGTCGACTTCCTGTCAACACTGAGTGGAGAGATCCTGGTTTCACTGCTGTACCACCGTCAGCTTGATGATGAATGGACACAAAACGCCAAAGCTCTTAAGCAGCGCCTCAATGACGAAGGTTTTAACCTTAATATTATTGGCCGTGCACGTAAGATGAAGATTGTTCTTGATCGTGACTACGTCATCGAGAAGCTCGACGTAAATGGTCAGCCTTACGTGTACCAACAAGTAGAAAACAGTTTTACTCAGCCTAACGGCAAGGTTGCAGAAAAAATGCTGGAGTGGGCAGTAGACTGTACGCAAGAGAGCACTGGTGATCTGCTAGAGCTGTACTGTGGTAACGGCAACTTCTCACTGGCACTGGCACAAAACTTCGACCGTGTACTCGCGACCGAACTGGCTAAGCCGTCAGTAGAGTCCGCTCAATACAACATTAAAGCCAATAACATCGACAACGTGCAGATCCTGCGCCTGTCTGCTGAAGAGTTTACTCAGGCGATTGAAGGTAAGCGTGAATTCCGCCGCCTAAAAGATGCTGGTGTCGACCTAAACAGCTACAACTGCAACACCATCTTTGTTGATCCTCCGCGTGCTGGCATGGATATCGATACCTGTAAGATGGTACAAGGCTACGAGCGCATCATGTATATCTCATGTAACCCTGAAACATTGAAAGAGAATCTGGATGTCCTGTGTGAAACACATAAAGTAACTCGTTTCGCCCTGTTTGATCAGTTCCCGTTCACCCACCATATGGAAGCGGGTGTACTACTAGAGCGCATCAAATAACGAAGCGACCAAGCCCCACAATTTATTAAGCCCCGCACATGCGGGGCTTTTTTAGGCCTGCTTGACCAGATTTACGCTTTAATTTCCTTCATGCAGTGCTCGCACAGCACTGGTTTTGGCATTGCTGTTCTTCCTCTAATACGTTGCCAAAACTCTGGGGTAGCTTTGGTAATCAGTATTCCTCCTAGCAAAGGCAACAACAGAGCGACTGACGTCAATGAGATAGTGTTGCCCGAAATCCATGTCGAAATGCTCAGTGCAATCAATGGGAATAGAAGGAAACAGATCGACGCGGTAAACGGTGTAGAAACCTGACCGAGTTTAAAGTACGCGACGATGCCACCGACACTGGCAAATACCCCCAAATAAACAACAGCCGAGATAGAATCCGTTGAGAACAGAGCGATATCTGGTTGCTCGACAACTAGCGATGTCATGAACAGCAGAATGGACGCGATCAGGCTTGGCAGTGCATTGTATGTCAGAACTGGAATTCCTTTGCAGTACTTCTCGACAAATACATACATCACGGCATGAATCGCGACAGCACCTCCCAAAGCAAGAAACCCGAGCAGATAATCGTCGCCACCCAGACTCATCTCTTGAGCTAGGATCAGAGCAAGACTCAATACCGCGACCAATAATCCACATGTCTGTGTTTTAGATAACCTCAAACCAAGGAACCATTTCGACATAATCATCACCGCAATTGGCATCGTGGCAAAGATGATCGAGGCCAGACCGGAGGAAATATACTGCTCACCAAAAATCATTAAGGTGAACGGGATGGCGAAATAAAGAATCGCCACAACAAACATCCAGTACATTTTCCCTTGAGGAAAGATTAGAGGCTGTTTAAGGCGCTTAGCCAACATCACCAAGAACGGAGCGGCAATCAGGAAGCGTAATCCGGTGGCGAATATTGGTGGAATGGTTTGGACAGCAATCTCCATCGCGAACCACGTAGTCCCCCAGATTAAACAAACAGAGACAAACAAGAGAATAGGCAGGTGCTTAGACGTCATAGCGGCCTCCTGCAAATACTCCAAAAGCAAGACTTAACAGATGTGCAGCCAGGCGCTGTGCACAAACGATTTGATTAGTTTTCATTTTTTAATCCCATATCATGGGGTGCGAATAGATCTCTATTCACACGCATAACAAATTCGCACGACGATTCGTGCAGTAAAATTGTTGGGCAGCATAGTGCTGCGAAATAGGATTAAGCTATCGGAGGGCGATAGAGGGAGTGGGTATCTGCGCTGGTGTAATCAATGGTCAGGGTCGCGACTAACCCATAGCGGAAAGGAGCCTCATAAGAGCGTTGCTGGGTTCCGAGCACCGCCGCACCAGAAGTCTGGCCGGGGTGTGAGCAACACTGTTTTTTAATACAACTTCCGCCAGGATCGCAACAACCCGGTTCATTCGTTTTATCCATATCCAAGCCACAGTGACCAAAAGAGATGATATCAGTGGTAGTAATATGGTGTGACGCTGATGAAGAGTTCACTTCTGCACGAGCAATACCACTTGATAGCGCAACGGCAATCAAGAGACTCAACAGAAAGTAAATTGTGGATGTACTCTTACTTAGCATCACACACTCTCAGCACATGGAACGAAGGGTTAAAACGATATTAGTCATCATGTCAGCACGATACAAGTGTACTTTTTCTGACTTTACAATTATTTACCTATTTTCAGGTAAAGAAAAACGAGCCAGTGTGGCTCGTTTTTTGTGTTTGGCTTAGCAGATAAGATTAAGACTCTGCTTTTGTTACCGAATTAAGAAAGCCCAGTTTCTTTGCCACCCATAGCAGCAGACCTAAGGTAATAAAGATCGCTAGCATATTTGAGCCGGCGTCTGGGTATTGCGCTTTGACAAACGCAGAGTGACCAAATGCTCCGACAAAGAAACACGCTAGACCAACTAGCGGGATATCTTCAGAGACTGGGTTACTCAGGTACTCTTGGTAAAGCGCCTGTACAGATAGTACAAGTGCAATCAGTGGAAAAATTGAGAAAGAGACTTCACTCATGGTTAGCCATGACAGCATAGCGTCACCACACATACCCGCGATTAGCGCCAGTACGAGTGTTTTCTTCTCAGAACCACGATTAACTTGGTTTGTTTCATTCGACATTAATCTATCCCACCTTTTAATCGGTTACGTTCACGTTCTTTGCGATACCAGAAAGCCCCTTTGGCTATCATTCGCAATTGCATAATCAGACGTTCTGCGAGCTCATCTCGCTCATGCCTTTCCAGATCTAAAGCTTCTGCACCAGAGCTGAACACCAAAGTAACGGACGCTTCTGCTTGGGTAAAAGCTTCGTCACGGGTCATCCCCGTACTAATCAAATACTCTGTCATCTCAGCGACGAAGTGTTGCATCTCGCGAGCCACAGCAGTACGAAATTCGAAAGAGGTTCCAGAGCGTTCACGTAACAATAGACGAAAAACGTTCGGGCTACTCTCGATAAACTCCATGAAGGTATCAACCGAAGTTCGAATCACACTGCCCTCTTTGACAATGCGTTGGCGGGCCTGACGCATCAATTGACGCAGCAACAAGCCTCCTTCATCGACCATGGTCAAGCCTAACTCATCCATGTCTTTGAAATGACGATAGAATGATGTTGGGGCGATCCCCGCTTCGCGCGCCACCTCTCGTAAACTTAAGTTAGAGAAGCTTCGATCAGCACTCAATTGACTAAACGCAGCATCAATTAATGAGCGACGCGTTTTCTCTTTCTGCTGTGCACGGATTCCCATGGATTTCATAATTATTTTTCTATTTTTCTTACATCGGTAGCCATTAATATACAACGATTGGCTTAAGGAGATAAGCCATAATCTTTCGCTTTGACGACCGAGTGGCAATTAAACCGAGTTAGGCTGAATTTTCAATCTTTTCGCCCTCAATTAGAGACATACGACATACCCTTTAATCTATTTGTTTGATTCTACGTGATCCCACCGACTCTCTAGTGCGCTTTTCTTTTACGCCTTGAAGGAATCAGTTAAAATCTCGCTACAGCAATGTTAAGACAATATAACAAGGAAAGAGCTATGGCGGATAATAACCACTTTGATGTAATCGTTATTGGTAGTGGCCCCGGAGGCGAAGGGGCAGCGATGGGATTAACCAAAGCGGGATTAAATGTAGCCATTGTTGAAAAGGAAAGCAGCGTCGGTGGTGGTTGTACTCACTGGGGTACGATTCCTTCTAAAGCTCTGCGTCATGCAGTAAGCCGTATCATCGAATTTAACAATAACCCACTGTTCTGCCACAACAACACCAGCTTACATTCAACATTTTCCAATATCCTTGGCCACGCTAAATCGGTTATCGACAAGCAGACTCGTCTACGCCAGGGCTTTTACGACCGCAACCAATGCTCTCTCATTTTTGGTAGCGCGCGTTTTATTGATAAGTACACCATTGCGGTAATGCAGAGCGATGGTACTGAAGAGACCTACAGCGCAGACCGATTCGTTATCGCTACAGGTTCTCGCCCTTATCAGCCAGACAATGTCGACTTTATGCATGAGCGTATCTACGACAGTGACTCTATCCTTAGCCTAAAACACGACCCTCGCCATATCATTATTTATGGTGCTGGTGTGATCGGTTGTGAGTACGCGTCTATTTTCCGTGGTTTAGGGGTTAAAACCGACCTCATCAACACCCGAGATCGCCTGCTTTCATTCCTTGATAACGAAGTGTCTGATGCACTTTCTTACCACTTCTGGAACAGTGGTGTAGTGATTCGTAACGATGAGACCTTTGAAAAAATCGAAGGTACTGAAGATGGCGTCATTGTTCACCTAGAATCAGGTAAGAAGATGCGCGCGGACTGTATTCTCTACGCTAATGGTCGTACGGGTAACACCGACAAACTCAACCTGTCAGCAGTAGGTCTTGAAGCAGACTCACGCGGTCAGTTAAAAGTAGATGGCAACTATCAAACGGAAGTTGAGCATGTTTATGCGGTTGGTGACGTGATTGGCTACCCTAGCCTTGCAAGTGCAGCGTACGATCAAGGACGTTTCGTTGCTCAGGCAATTAACAAGGGACAGGCAGAAGGCCACCTTATCGAAGACATCCCAACAGGCATCTATACTATCCCGGAAATCAGTTCAGTCGGCAAAACCGAGCAGGAACTTACAGCGGCTAAAGTACCTTACGAAGTTGGACGCTCATCGTTCAAGCACCTTGCGCGAGCTCAGATCGCAGGTAAAGATATTGGTAGCCTGAAGATTCTTTTCCACCGCGAGACCAAAGAGATCTTAGGTATTCACTGCTTTGGTGAGCGTGCGGCGGAAATCATCCACATCGGTCAGGCGATTATGGAACAGAAAGGTGAAGCGAATACTATCGAATACTTCGTAAACACCACCTTTAACTATCCGACCATGGCAGAGGCGTACCGCGTTGCCGCGCTGAACGGTCTGAACCGCTTGTTCTAGCTTCAAACCATACAAAAAAGCCGCAATATCCTGAGATATTGCGGCTTTTTTCCATTCTGAATCTTTATTGATTTAAGTATGACGCGTGAAATTCCAGATGGTCATCAATAAAGCTCGAGATAAAGTAGTAGCTATGGTCGTAGCCAGGCTGAATTCGAACTTCAACATCAGAATCATGCTCTTGAGCCGCAGCGATAAGCACTTCTGGTTTCAGTTGTTCAACCATAAAGCTGTCGGCATCACCCTGATCAACCAGAATCGGCAACTTAGCCTGAGCTTTTTTCAACAGCTCACTGGCATCGTATTGTCTCCAGGCTTCAAACTCGTTACCAAGATACGCATTAAAGGCCTTCTGACCCCAAGGCGCCTGCATTGGATTGCTAATCGGGCTGAATGCTGAAATAGAACGATACTTGTCGCTATTTTTTAAACCAATCGTCAACGCTCCATGTCCGCCCATACTGTGGCCAGAAATAGAACGAATGCTTGAAACAGGGAAGTTGGCTTCGATTAATGCTGGTAACTCATCAACCACATAGTCATACATATGATAATGACTCGACCAAGGTTCCTGAGTCGCGTTGAGGTAGAAACCTGCCCCTTTACCCAGATCATAACCCTCATCATCCGCAACATCGTCACCACGTGGGCTGGTGTCCGGTGCAACAATCGCAATACCTAACTCAGCTGCACGACGAAAAGCCGCCGCCTTCTGCATAAAATTCTCGTCGGTACAGGTTAAACCTGAAAGCCAGTAAAGAACCGGAACTGGATTGTTCTTGGTCGCCTTAGGCGGTAAGAAGATAGCAAAGCGCATTGTGCAGTTCAGTCGCACTGACTGATGAGTGTATTGCTTGTGCCAACCACCGAATACTTTGGCTTGGCTTACGTTTTCAATGGTCATAACAACCTCAAGGGAAAGAGTTTCTGATAAATAGGAGCAGCAACGCCCCTTTAAGGGCGTTGCCAGGTTCAGGCAGTGAACCTTTATTTATCCATGTGAAGTACAGTACGGATTGATTCACCTTTGTGCATCAGTTCGAAGGCTTCATTTACATCCTGTAGACCCATGGTGTGAGTGATGAACTCTTGTAGACCAAACTCACCAGCCATGTATCGGTTAACGATTTCAGGAAGTTCTGAACGGCCTTTAACACCACCAAATGCAGAACCACGCCATACACGGCCAGTTACCAGCTGGAATGGACGAGTAGAGATTTCCTGACCCGCACCAGCAACACCGATAATCACAGACTCACCCCAGCCTTTGTGACAGCACTCAAGAGCCTGACGCATCACATTAACGTTACCAATACACTCGAATGAGTAATCAACGCCGCCATCAGTCATTTCAACAATCACCTCTTGAATTGGCTTGTCGAATTTTTGCGGGTTAATACAATCTGTCGCGCCTAGCTGTTTCGCCAGCTCAAATTTGCTTTCATTGATGTCGACACCAATGATGCGGCTTGCACCAGCCATGCGTGCACCGATGATTGCAGAGAGACCGATACCACCCAGACCAAAGATAGCAACTGTATCGCCTTGCTCTACTTTCGCTGTATTCAGTACTGCGCCCATACCTGTGGTTACACCACAACCTAGAAGACACACCTCTTCCAGCGGAGCTTCTTTGTTCACTTTAGCCAGTGAAATTTCAGGAAGTACCGTGTACTCAGAGAACGTAGAACAACCCATGTAGTGGAAAATTGTTTCACCATTGACCGAGAAGCGGCTTGTACCGTCTGGCATCAGACCTTTACCCTGAGTTTCACGAACTGCCTGACAAAGGTTAGTTTTACCTGATTTGCAGAACTTACACTCACCACATTCAGCAGTGTAAAGTGGGATAACGTGGTCGCCAACTTCAACACTGGTTACACCCTCACCGACCATTTCAACGATACCGCCGCCTTCGTGACCAAGGATTGAAGGGAAAATACCTTCAGGATCATCACCAGAAAGAGTAAACGCGTCTGTGTGACATACACCAGTTGCCACGATGCGAACTAATACTTCACCCGCTTTAGGAAGCTGTACATCTACCTCTTCCATTTTTAATGGTTCGCCTGCAGCCCATGCAACCATCGCTTTAGATTTGATATGTGTTTGACCCGGTTTCAGTTCAAGTGCCATTGGATTTTCCTTCAATATAGGGATTTATGATGACGCAATAAGCGTAGTTGAGGTTGTGTCTCAATGCTGCGTCGTTTTGTTGGTTGTTATTTTAGGCATTGCGCTGAAAATGATAATCCCACCATTTCGAAAATCATTTTTACACATATGTAATAATGATTAGCAACCACAAAAAAGCCGGGCACTAGACCCGGCGATAGACTGAAAGCCGTTTAAGCGAGGAATCTGTTTTGCCGCCACTGATTGGCCAACACCAGCGCAAGAGAAACCCCACGCATCGCCATAAAACTCAGCATAGCCAACCATAGTGCATGGTTGCCCAAATCTTGTGACAGATAAAATATGACGAAGAACGCACTGGTCGAAACAAACATGCTATTGCGCATCTCTGCTCCTTTCGTTGCTCCAACAAAAATGCCATCAAGCAAGAAGCACCACATTGAGACCAACGGCATCGCAACTAACCAGGGTAAGTATTGCAGCGCAATTAGCTGAACCTCACGAATGTCAGTGATCAAACCGATCAGATCCGATCCTGCTATTGCAAAAACCACCGTCAGAAGCGCGCATATCACCAGACTCCAGAAGAAGGTTCCAACCAAAGACTGGCTAAGCCGGTGCCTGTCTCTAGCGCCTATCGCTTTGCCGACCATTGCTTCCATCGCATAGGCGAAACCATCCATCCCGTAGGAAATCATCATCAGGAAGCTCATTAACACCGCATTGGCAGCAACGATTTCATCACCAAAGCTCGCGCCCTGAAAAGTCATAAACGTAAAGGTGGCCTGCAAACAGAGTGAACGAAGGAAGATATCCCGATTGAGCTTAACAAATCGACTTAAACCATTGGCGGTGTCTTTGATGAGAGGAAGCAAAGCAGGTAGTCGATCAGCTTGCCATTTTCGCCAGACACAGTAGAGACCAAAACTCATTCCTGTGTAGTCAGCGATAACTGAAGCCAATGCAGCCCCTTCCACTTTCCAGCCAAAACCAATCACAAACAGTAAATCGAGTAGAATATTAACCACGTTGGCAATGATCACCATCCACATTGGCGCTCTGGCATTTTGCGTCCCCAGCAACCAACCCAATATAACGAAATTAGCCAAAGCGGCTGGCGCACTCCAGGCGCGCACAGCAAAGTATTGCGCTCCATAGTGCTTCACCTGCTCACTCGCATCGCTAAAACTGAACACCCATTCGGCAATGGTTTGATGTAACAACAGGAATATACCGGCGAACATCAGTGCCATGGTCATGCCCTGACTAAAAACCAGACCGAGTTGATGTTGCCCCTTAGCGCCATAAGCCTGCGCAGCCAGTCCTGTCGTCGACATACGCAGGAAGCCTAACAGCCAGAAGGTCACGCTAATCATGGTACTGCCAAGTGCAACGCCACCCAGATACCATGCATGCTCCAAATGGCCGATCACAGCGGCATCGACTAAGCCAAGTAAAGGGACGGTAATATTGGAAAGCACCATCGGAATTGCCAGCAGTAACACTTGCTTATGGACGGCGCGATCGGAAAGGGTCTGAAGTATTTGCACGTTGCCACTCTAAAAAAATCGGAGTGACAAGTGTAGCGAGATCACCAGCGAAGCTGAACTACTACCGGCGTTAATCTCGGTTTAATAAAGTTAAGCTTGGTCAACCAACGTTGCCATAGTTTCCAACGTCCACAGTCTCGTTCCAGCGGAGAGTAGGTTTTCGCCCAACGTGCCCACGGTAAGTAGCCCAGCATCGCCTGGCCGGGATCGCTATAGCCATGTGCATAATGACCCGCGCCCATCTTTTGACCTAGCTTGGAATGGCTTAAGTCTCCTGCTAATACCAGACAAGCACGTGCCGAATCAAAGTGGCAGCCTAACGCCTGAACAAACTTAGCCACTTGTTGCTGGCTGCAATCAAGTAAAGCGTGCTCACAGACGATCATCACAGGTGTTTTTTCAGGAATCGGCAACTGCTCTAACCAACTGAGTTCATCTACACTGCCACAAATATGGTGGTAACGCTCACTAGCATGGAAGAGTTTTTGTCGCCAGAGGAGGTTTTCGGTCACATCAAGTTCCAGCCAATGACAACGGCCATTATCGACGCGGTAAAAACGGGTATCCAGCCCTGCACCAACATTAACAATCCAGCCGTCAGGGTTGCGGCGGATAAACGCAGAGACATGTTCATCACACGACTGGGTTAGTGTGACATGCAGAAGTTGTTTTTGGTCTATATCGCCAGAAAAGCAGTCGGGAGCAAGATGACAACGCTGGCATGCGCGCGCAGCGATAGGGTCATAAACCAATCCATTATCAACCAGGCTTTCTCGGCTACGAAGCCATAACGGTTGCAATAAATTAGTTGGGATCTGATAGCGTTGTTTGCTTGGTGCTTGATTGACGGCCATTATCATCTTCCTTCCGTAGCCAGAAAGTAGATGATAATGAATATCAGTTACAAAATCAACAAGTGAGAATTACTCTCAAACAGGAATTTACATCCAGTCTGTATTGCGGATAATGCCTACTGCCAAACCTTCAATAGCAAGATGCTGGCTAGTCAGATCGACTTTGATAGGTTCAAACTCTTCGTTTTCAGCATGAAGCAGCACGGTAGAGCCTTTGCGCTCCAGACGTTTTACGGTGACATCATCGTCGACACGAGCAACCACAACCTGACCATCGCGGACATCTTGTGTCTTATGTACCGCTAGCAGGTCACCATCCATAATGCCGATATCTTTCATACTTTCGCCATTAACGCGCAGCAGAAAATCAGCCTGAGGCTTAAACATACTTGGGTCGACTTGGTAGTGCGTCTCGACATGTTCCTGAGCAAGGATAGGCTCACCAGCAGCAACCTGACCGATAAGTGGCAAACCCTGGTCATCGTTAGCCGCGTCTTCTAACAAGATACGAATACCACGAGAAGCCCCTGGAATAATTTCAATGGCTTGCTTTCGAGCAAGGGCTTTTAGATGTTCTTCAGCAGCATTCGCTGAACGGAAGCCAAGTTCACGAGCAATCTCTGCACGTGTCGGTGGCATACCAGTATCATCAATTTTACTCTTGATGAGGTCAAAAACTTGTTGTTGGCGGGGCGTTAACGGCTTCATAAGTCACCTGTCTTTTTATACAGTTAACTGTGAGTATATCCAGTATTTGGCTAAATGAAAAGCCAATTGATTGTTTTTTAGTAAGTTTGCAAAAACATCAATGCACAGCCTAGAAGAACAGAATATCGATCCATACGTAGCCTGTTAATAACATGGTCACCATCACCGCTGCGGAACCAATATCTTTAGCTCTGCCCGCAAGTTCATGTTGCTCACTACTGATACGATCAACAACAGCTTCAATCGCGCTATTGAACAGCTCAGCGATCAAAACCAATACCACTGTCGCAATCAACACAATCCTTTGCCATTGGTTATCACCGAGAAAAATGGCAGCAGGGATCATGATTACCGCCAGTACAATTTCTTCTCGAAATGCAGGTTCATGTTTGAATGCCGCCTTGAGGCCCTGACAAGAATATCGTGTCGCGTTTTTTAGTCGTTTTAATCCGTGGGTGGTTTTTGGTTGCAAGGTGCTTTCTCTTGGCTATTTATTTAATAGAACTATTGGCGGAAAAATTGATGTTTTCATAATCAATATTATCTAAAAGGTTCGACCAGTTTCTGTTATCCTTGCCGCCTATAAAAATACACGCTTGGGCACATCCCCACTTCTATAGTTACAGAACTGGAAATGTGCTTATGCAAACCATCTATTTTTGAGGCTAAGAACCTTATGTCTTCTGGACGAATGTTATCGCGTTCCTTACTTAAGCTGCCAATGTCAGTACTAGTAAAAGGAACAACAATTCCTTCAAACCCTATTGAAGATCATAGCATCGATATAAACAAGCCGATTATCTACGCCTTGCCATATCGCTCAGGTGTTGACTTGCTTGCACTGCAAAAACAAGTCATTGCATTGGGACTGCCTGATCCCCTACAGCCTGTAGAAATCAATGGTAAACAGTTCAATCGCTATGTGTTTACCTCAGCTCGTCAAACTGTGATGGGCAACGATCAAGATGTACCCAATGAATCCATCACTCTGTTTTCTGATCTATTAGAGCTACATAAGTTTGATAGTGAACTTGATGTACAGGTGATTCCAACCACCGTTCTTTGGGGTCGAAAGCCGGGTAAAGAGTCTCAGCAGAAGCCTTACCTTCAATCATTGAATGGTCCACAAAAGGCCAAAGCCGTACTTCTGGCAGGTCGTGACTGTCTTGTGCGTATCAGCCCAGTTGTATCACTACGCTATATGGCAGACTCTCATGGCACAGATACTTCAATTGCCCATAAGCTTGCTCGAGTCGCTCGTATTCACTTCTCACGCCAGAAACTAGCCGCTTCAGGTCCTAACCTGCCAAGTCGCCAGGCGCTGTTTGATCGTCTGATGCAATCTAAAGCGATTGAAAAGGCCATCGAAGACGAAGCAAAGTCGAAAAACATCTCTATTGAGAAAGCACGCAAGGAAGCCCATGCAATCATGGATGAAATTGCTGCAGACTTCTCTTACTCACTGATCAAGAATGGTGAACGCCTGCTTGGATGGCTTTGGAACCGTATTTACCAGGGTTTAAACATTACCAATGCGGCTACGGTACGTAAGCTGGCACAAGATGGACATGAGATCGTTTATGTGCCTTGTCATCGCAGCCATATGGACTATTTACTGCTTTCTTACGTGCTTTATCGTGAAGGTATGGTTCCTCCACATATCGCCGCAGGTATCAACCTAAACTTCTTCCCTGCCGGACCTATCTTCCGTCGTGGCGGTGCATTCTTTATTCGCCGCAGCTTTAAGGGTAATAAGCTCTACTCAACGATTTTCCGTGAGTACTTAGCAGAGCTATTCGCTAAAGGTTACTCAGTGGAGTACTTCAGTGAAGGTGGTCGTTCACGCACTGGTCGCTTACTGCAAGCAAAAACCGGTATGCTGGCAATGACTATCCAGGCAATGTTACGTGGCCTGAACCGTCCAGTCACTCTGGTTCCGGTTTACATCGGTTACGAACACGTTATGGAAGTTGGCACTTACGCCAAAGAGCTACGCGGTAAACGTAAAGAGAAAGAGAACGCCAGCCTTGTGCTGCGTACTATCCGTAAGTTGCGTAACTTTGGCCAAGGCTACGTTAACTTTGGTGAGCCAATTCCGCTTAATCAATATCTGAATGAGCAAGCGCCAGAGTGGACCAAAGATATCGATCCTATGGGCAGCAGCAAACCTCAATGGCTCAACCCTGTGGTTAACGATCTTGCGACCAAGATGATGACGCACATTAATGATGCTGCAGCGACTAACGCTCTGACTCTGTGTGCCACGGCATTACTTGCTTCTCGTCAGCGAGCGCTATCGCGTGACAATCTGGTAAGCCAAATTGACTGTTACTTGTCGATTTTGAAAAACGTTCCATACTCGACAACTTATACAGTACCTGAAGAAAGCGCTGAGCAGCTGGTAAAACATGCTGAATCACTTGATAAATTTATTATCGAGTCAGACAGCATGGGTGAGATTGTTTCACTCGATCGTAATCAATCTATCCTGATGACTTACTATCGCAACAACATCATCCACCTGTTTGCACTACCATCGCTTATTGCACAAATGTTGGTGCGCCACCAGCGATTGTCACTGGAACAGATTAAACGCAATGTCGCTTTGGTCTACCCATTCCTTAAGCAGGAACTGTTCTTAAGCATTGAACAGAGCAAGCTGGATGAGCTGACTGAATCATACATTGAAGAGCTGGCTCACCAAGGTTTGGTTACGATTGATAGCGAACAAAACGTGGCAATCAACCAGGCTAACACTCAAGTTCTAGTGTTACTTGGTCGTACGATTACTGAAACCCTGCAGCGCTACGCGATTGCTCTCAACCTACTGGTTGCGAGTCCTGATTTAGGTAAATCAGATCTGGAACAGAAGAGTCAGGATATTGCTCAACGTCTGGGACGTCTGCACGGCATTAATGCTCCAGAGTTCTTCGACAAAGGCGTATTCTCTGCACTGTTCACGACTCTGAAACAGCAAGATTACCTTGATGTAGATGGTAACTGTGACATTGAGAAGAGTGAGACTCTGGCGAATCTACTCTACTCGATGCTCTACCCTGAAGTGCGTTTAACGATTAGGGAAAGTATCTGCCAAACCGCAGATAGCAAATAACTCGATAACAAAAAGGGCATCCAGTGGATGCCCTTTCTTTTTACCAAAATGCGATAAATAGCCCTATGGTCACAACCATTCCTACATAGTTGTTATTGAGGAAAGCTCGGAAACACAGGTCACGATCACGATGGCGGATCAGATGCTGCTGAAAAACAAACAGCGCGCCAACCACCAACAGACTCCAGTAATAACTTGCTCCAAGCTGATACCAAGTACCAACAAACATCAGCATGGCCAAAGTAATAAGCTGAAGTCCACCTATCACCATCTTGTCAAAGCGTCCAAAAAGAATGGCTGTCGATTTGATACCTATCTTAAGATCATCATCCCGATCAACCATCGCATACTGAGTATCGTAAGCAATCGTCCATAGCGCATTAATGGCGAAGATAAACCACACCATCATAGGAACTTCATTCGCTTGTGCTGCCCACGCCATTGGGATCGACCAACTGAATGCTAAACCCAAAAACAACTGTGGCAAATGGGTAAATCGTTTCATAAATGGATAAATAAAAGCGAGGAATATACCGACGAACGAGAGTTGAATAGTCAGGGTATTCATACTCAGCACTAGCACAAACGAGCTGACTGCCAATACAGCAAAGAGTGCCAGAGCTTCTTTAGACGTTACTCGCCCAGATGGCAAAGGTCTCTGCTTGGTGCGCTTAACATGCCCATCCACTTTACGATCAGCAAAGTCATTGATAACGCACCCAGCCGCTCGCATAAAAATCACACCAAGAATAAATACCAATAGAACCTTTAGACTCGGCATCCCCTGTGCAGAGATAATCAAAGCCCACAGCGTCGGCCATAGTAATAGCAAAGTCCCAATTGGCTTATCCATGCGCATCAGTTGCCAGTAAGCCACGGCTTTATCCGCAGTCATTTAAGCACTCTCCCCTGAGTAAATCGGTGCTGTTGGTAAGAACAGCTCTGCAACTAACAATGGCTTATGATTCATCCATAAGCGTGAACGTCTCGCCAGCAAGATTTGATCATCGACCTCGACAATCCCAACCTGCAAAGCGTCACGTTTAACATTGCTGGCACTGAAGACGGTCAAACCAAGCGGAATCTCTCCTTGCTGCGACAAATCATGCTCTTGCTCTAACATCGAAGAGTGAGGAATCAAAGTTCTCCCCAACACCCAGGCATGGCCATCACCCTTAAGAACGACTTTGCGCAGTAAGCACTCTTCTTTAGTCAGTAGTTCAATTTCTTGAGAATTCAGCTTTTCAGCTTTAACAATCTTGTTGTGCAACAGGTCGACAGTTAAAGATTGGCAATAAGACTCTAATAAACGTGACAATGAGCCCTGTTCTAGCAGCCACTTTTTTGCACTTTGTGTAGGAAAGCTAAAATGTTCTGGAGCTTGCCATTCAACTTGGCGTAACGCAGATAAATAAAGCGCAGTCGATTGATTCATACTAGTATTCAATAAATAGCCTTATCATCGTACAATAAAGCTTCGATCTCTGATGTTAACCACTACATCGAGTGCTTAACGCATTTTCATTACAAATAGATGCTCTATTGTAACAAGACTCAGGCGATTCGAGTATCGTGATTGGAAGAAAGAAAAGTTATAAATATGATTAAACGTTACCTAGCCCAAATTTTTGTCGCTTGGAGTCTGTTGATCAGTCTCCCTGCGATGGCTGAAGAAGAAGGCGCTCCCAAGCTGGCTTACTTCACCCTAGAACCTGATTTAACCACCAACTTTTTTACTAAAGGCAAAAAGCTCGGCTACATCCAGGTTCGTATAGATATCATGGTTGCCAGTGAAGCAGACCTTAGTGTGATTGAACTACACCAACCTTTGATTCGTGATGCCGTCATTGAGCTGTTAGGAAAACAGTCTGAAGAGACCATTACTTCTTTAGCAGGTCGTGAAGATCTACGTAAAACATTGGTTGAACAACTCAACGCAACCTTACTACCTGAAACAGGTAAGACGATTATCGCCGACTTACTCTTCACTAAGTACTTGTATCAGTAATTCAGTCTAAGGATGGACGGCGTATATACGCCGTTTTTTTAGCTGCTTTGTTTAGCACGCCCCGCATCAACCAAACCAATAGCTACACCAGCCAACAAGCCCGCAAGATGAGCCGTATTGGCAATCGCCATAAATGGCTGCACAAAGCCAAGCACTAACCAAACCAACATAAATCCGATCACAGGTTTTGGCATACTTAAACCAAGCTGAGGCGCTTTATAACCGATTACCCAAAGGTAACCCACCAGCGCATAAACCACTCCAGACAGGCCGCCGAAGTTGGCACCTTCTACCCAATACTGGCCCGCTCCGGATAATGCTGCGGAGACCAAAAACAGTTGCAGTAACTTACCAGAGCCCAGCTTTTGTTCTATATCGCCCCCCAGTTGCCACCACCACAATAAGTTAAAGGCGATATGCATGACTGAAAAGTGTAAGAGAGCGTGGCTAAACCAACGCCATAACTGCCACTCCTGGTGAGAGAATGCTGGGAAATGGAGCGCAGCAAACACGGCCTTTCCGGCACCAAGTTGCTGGAGAGCAAATATGACAACACAGACCGCCATGACTAACAGTGTTATCGGGCCTGCTTTCGCTTTTACCATCGCCAGCATACTTGGTGACTGGTATTTAAAGTGATTTTGTCGCGTCTCCGCCATATCCCACGAGGCAGCCTGATACTTACTCGCATTGGGATTCTCAAGAAACTGTTCCAGTTCCGCTTCTGCTTCGATTTGATATTGGCTGTCAGTTAACCACAGTGCAAACTGCCCTTCTCCCTCCGGCATCATTTTGATATCGATCTGGCGTGAAGCCATATAGTCAATAAATGCCTGCGCCATTCTTGGATGATTGAGGGAGATGAGTTTATGCATACCGCTATCCTAAATTAGATTCTGTCGGCAGTTGAGCGCGCTGCCAGGCTTCGAAGCCACCATCAACACTATACACCTGCTCAAAGCCTTGGTTAACTAAATACTGTGCCGCCCCCTGGCTGCTGATGCCGTGATAGCACATAACCAGCACTGGCTGTTCAAACTCAACGCTGTCCATAAACTCCACAATAGTATCGTTAGTTAGATGGAATGCATTCTGAGCATGAGATACAGCAAAAGATTGAGGGTCACGAATATCGACCATACGAGCTTCACCTTGTTCCAATAGGCTTTGCGCGCCGTTCACATCGATATGTTTAAACTGGTCCATTAACTTTCTCTTTTCATCATTATTATCTAGCGCCATTGTAACCTATCCAGTGGTTAACAAGTACACGGACTGAGTAAGGTTATCCACTTGTGATCATTAATTCACCGATTGTGGATAAATCTGTGGATTGCGTTGATAAAGTGCTTTCTAGATTATGGATCCACAATATGTAGTGATGATCCTTATTTGATTGTGTGTAAACAAAAATTTATCCCCACGGTAAAACATGCTCAGATGGCTTGATTCACCCTGCTTTCTGACAGATAGCAAAGAAATTTACCACAGACTTACCCACAGGCAATCGATTGAAATAACGATCAACCTAACCCTGATTTAAACAAAAGCGATCGCAAACAAAAAAGCCGAGATCCTCAGATCTCGGCTTTTTCAAATTTATCGGTATCTAGTGTAAGTAGTTAGAACTCACCGACCGCAGCTTTTAGCTTTTTCATCGCATTCTTTTCAAGCTGGCGGATACGCTCTGCAGAAACACTGTATGTTTCTGCTAATTCTTGAAGAGTCGACTTATTGTCATCAAGCCAGCGTGAACGAACAATGTGCTGACTGCGATCATCAAGAGTTTTAAGTGCCAGGCTTAGACGATTGTTGGTATGTGCTTCCCAGTTAGCCGCTTCAACGTTATCTGCGACATCAGACGCTTTGTCTTCCAGGTAAACCATAGGCGCAGTGTAAGAACTCGCTGAATCGTCATCATCAGAAGGCATTTCGAACGTTGCGTCCTGTGCCGCCAGACGAGATTCCATTTCGCGAACCTCCGCAGGCTCAACACCTAACTCTCTCGCAACAGTCTCTACTTCACCGTTATTAAACCAACCAAGACGTTTCTTAGACTTACGCAGGTTGAAGAACAGTTTGCGCTGAGCTTTAGTCGTCGCGATTTTAACAATACGCCAGTTGCGCAGAACATACTCATGAATCTCTGCTTTGATCCAGTGAACGGCAAAAGAAACCAGTCGAACGCCAACTTCAGGGTTAAAACGCTTAACCGCCTTCATCAAACCAATATTGCCTTCCTGAACCAGGTCAGCCATCGGCAGACCATAACCAGAATAACCACGAGCTACGTGCACAACAAAACGCAGGTGCGAAAGGATAAGTCCTTTTGCCGCCTCAATTTCACCGTCGTAATGCAGTCTCTCAGCCAGTTCACGCTCCTCATCAGCAGTCAGCATTGGGTAGCTGTTTACTGAGCGGATGTAGCTATCTAAGCTATCTTGTGTAACTACTGCCATTGGATATGCTTGGTTAGTCATTCAGTTCCTCATCAATCTCTGATCTGGAGTATTTTTTAACCCATCAATCTTGAACCTAAAGTGAACAGGTTTCAAGCAGGGAAAGTAATTATGCATAAACAAACTGTCTATACAAGAGAAAAAGTATACGGTAGCGTCTACTTTTTTCAATAGTATGACAGCAGCAAAACAAACTGGTTCAAACTAAACAGGCTCAATCTCTTTTAAATGACGCTGAGCAGAGACCTTAGCAGCCAGACAACCCAAGAAGGTTCCCAGCATCACCAGCAGTAGGGATTCATCCCAACTCAGACCGACCAGTCTGAAGTGGCTATCATACAGAAGCGCCAATTGCTCAACACTGCTATTCAGCAAAACTGTGATTACCGCTGTTAAAATCCATGCACTCACTGCACCAAGTAAACCAAACCACATGCCAGAGTACAGATAAGGTCGCAGAATGTAGCTGTTGGTCGCCCCGATCAGCTTCATTGTTTGAATCTCTTCTTTATTTGCTAGCACGTTGAAGCGCAATGTATTACCGACGATTAAAAACACTGACGCTAACATCAGCACTGATAGTGTAATGACAATGCCGCTAACTAAATTTTTAATCGCATCTAAACGAGCAAGCCAGTCTTCATCAAGGCGCACATCTGTGATGCCCTCTTCATCACTAATCTGCTGAGCGAGCTGCTTAATCATCTGATTGTCATCTCTGCTCGGAGTGATCACTAACACCCCCGGTAGCGCGTAATCGTCAAGCAAGCTCAGTGCTTGTTCAAAGCCAGAGTACTGGCTCAAATCATCCAGACCTTGCTGAGGAGAGATGTAATTAACCTTAGCCACCTCTTCCATGCTCTCAATCTGGTCTTTCATCACCATGATTCGAGCTTCAGGAGTATTCTCTTTGATGTAAGCACTTACTTGCGAAGGACTAGTAACATTGCTGGAAGCTGCTGAGATGTTTTTACCAAGTAAGTAGAGTGCTGATGGCATGGTCAACGCCATACAAATCACAGCCAGAGTAAGGATATTACCCATTGGTCTTTGCCAAAACTCACCCAGTGACGCCTTAGCCTGTTTGAAGTGAACTGAAAAAAAGCTGTCTTTCTTAACGCGGTTTTTCGTTCGAGATGCCTTAGTGTTCTTATGGCGAGAATTAGTGGCCATAGTCTTCTACCTCACTGAGAAAACCCTGGTTAAGTTCCAGATGACGGTATTGTGGGCGAGTATTCACTAACCCAATATCGTGCGTTGCTAATAGAATCGTTACACCGGCACGGTTAAACTCTTCAAACAGTTTTAACACTCGGTTTGACAGTTCAGGATCTAAGTTACCGGTCGGTTCATCCGCAAGTAACAAGGTTGGACGGTTAACCACTGCGCGCGCAATACCGACACGCTGCTGCTCACCACCAGACAACTGACTCGGCAAGCACTTGGCTTTGTCGAGCAGGCCGGTTTTATCCAACGCAGCAGAAACACGACGCTTAATCTCGTTTTCAGAGATAGATTCTATTCGCATCGGCAGCGCCACATTATCAAATACGGTTCTGTCCATCAGTAAACGATGATCCTGGAACACAATACCGATGTTGCGGCGTAAAAAAGGAATATCTTTATTAGGGATTCGAGTAATGTCGTGCTCATTGAAACTGATTTTTCCATCAGTTGGTCGCTCAATAGCACAAATCAACTTAAGCAGGGTACTTTTACCAGCGCCTGAATGGCCACCTAAAAAGGCCATCTCACCTCGACGAAGGTGAAAGTCGACCTTTTGTAACGCTTGTCGACCACCACGGTACGCCTTACTCACTTGCTGAAATTTTATCACCCGAAATCCCTCTTAACTGAGTTTCTTCAATTGGTATTCGTTTTTGCTCTAGTCTTCGCGACTGAACAGAGCATCAATGAACTCTTGAGTTTCAAATGGACGTAAATCGTCAATACCTTCACCAACACCGATATAACGGATTGGAATCTGGAACTGATCAGCTAACGCGAAGATCACGCCACCTTTAGCAGTACCGTCCAGCTTAGTCAGAGTAATACCGGTAAGCGGAGCCACATCGCTAAATAGCTTCGCCTGGCTGATAGCATTTTGGCCAGTGCCCGCATCCAGAGTCAGCATGATTTCATGTGGTGCAGAGCCATCAACCTTCTGCATTACGCGAACAATCTTACGCAACTCTTCCATCAGGTTAGCTTTGTTCTGTAGACGACCCGCTGTATCAGCGATAACAACGTCGACACCTTTCGCTTTTGCTGACTCAATCGCATCATAGATAACTGAAGCGCTGTCTGCACCAGTATGCTGGGCTACAACAGGAACATTGTTGCGTTCACCCCAAACTTGCAGCTGTTCGACAGCCGCAGCACGGAAAGTATCGCCGGCTGCAAGCATGACTTTTTTACCTTCAGCCTGGAACTGCTTGGCAAGTTTACCGATAGTAGTGGTTTTACCCACGCCGTTCACGCCAACCATCAAGATTACGTATGGCGCTTTAGAACTATCGACTTCTAGTGGTTTCTCAACGTTAGACAGGATTTCCGCCATTTCTTCTTTTAGAAGACCATAGAGTGCTTCGCCGTCTTTTAGTTCCTGACGTGATGCTTTTTCTGTCAGGTTTTCAATAATTTTTAGTGTGGTATCCATGCCCACATCAGCAATCAGTAGCTGCTCTTCAAGCTCTTCAAACAGATCATCATCAATCTGCTTACCTTTGAACAAGCCAAAGAAACCAGCACCAATGTTGGCTTTAGTTCGAGCCAGACTACGTTTCAGGCGAGTAAAGAAGCTTTCGGTCGGCTTGTCTTGTTCAGCGACACGAGGTTCAACTGGCTGTGGCTGTTCGATTTCTTCAACTGGTTCTGCTTCTGCTTCTGCTTCTGCTTCTGCTTCTGCTTCTGCTTCTGCTTCTGCAAGTTCAGCCTTGGTTTCTTCTACTGGTTCGTCAACAACTTGTTGTTGCTCATCTTGTTGTTCAACGCTAGCTGATTGTTGTTCTTGTGCGGTTTGTTTCGCTTGTTCTTCATCACCAAAGCCAAGCCAAGAGAGTAATCCGCGCTTCTTTTTTTCCGTCATCTGGGGCTATCCTAGATCGTCTTAATTAACTCAGACTTTTTTCTGCGGGCATTATCCCCGCTGAGAAAAGAAAAATGACAACAAAGTGAAAAGTTTTCACTGCCAGAGTGATGGTATACACTTTGTCATCAACAAATTTGGGCTGTATGTTAGCGCTCAACAGCAGAGCGACTGGCTATAGTATCACTTTATTAGCGGTCAAAAAATCTATGGTAAGACGTCGCCAGCAAAACACATCACAAAAAAAGCCTTCAACTGGCTTTGTTCGTATTATTAGCGGCTTATGGAGAGGACGAAAACTGCCTGTACATGATGCTGAAGGGCTAAGACCGACCACAGATCGTGTCAAAGAGACATTGTTTAACTGGATTGCTCAAGATGTTCCTCGTGCGAAGTGCCTCGACCTGTTCGCCGGTTCTGGAGGCCTTGGCTTTGAAGCGGCATCTCGCCAGGCTGAAATGGTCACGCTGATTGAGCTAAACCCTAGTGCCTTTAAACAGTTAGAGAAGAATATCGCCTCATTAAATGCCAGTAACCTCAAAGCGCATAACACGGACGCGATTAGCTTTCTTAAGCAACCAGGTACACCTCATCACGTAGTGTTTATCGATCCTCCATTTCGTAAAGGTCTGCTCGATGAAACTGTCTCTCTGCTCGAAAGTAATGGTTGGTTAGCAGATGACGCTATGATCTATGTAGAAACAGAGAAAGAACTGAGCCTTGAGGGGATCCCTGCTCATTGGCACCTGCATCGCGAAAAAACAGCTGGCCAGGTCAGCTACCGACTATTTGAAAGACAAGCAGATCAATAAGGAAATTTTGATGAAAGCACTGATTCTTCTGGCCAAAGCCGCGATTGGTTTTGTCTGGTTTATTCTACTACTGAACTTCTTTATGCCTTTCCCAGGAAAAGCAGCCATTGCTCTCTACATCATGACAGCGTTTCTGTTCATTATGCATGGTTTACAAATGGCCATTTTTATCGGCGCATTTGGTGACAAAATTAAAATGAGCAGTTGGGAGAAATGGTCAATTCTGATCTTTGGTATTTTTGCTCTGCTCGATATCCGCCGCAAGCATATGACCTAATCAGAACAAACAAAAAAATGCCGCTCGATTGAGCGGCATTTTTTATTGAATCTCGAAGTCAGACCTAAGCCAGGTAACCTTTTACACCGTCTAAGAACATCTGGGTAGAAATCATAATCAGTAGCAGACCCATCAAGCGTTCAATCGCCTTCAGTCCTCGCTCACCAAAAATACGATGGAAGAAACTGTAGAACATCAGGATAAAGAAGGTTACACCCCAGGCCAGTAGCACAGCCGCAGAAAGCTCAATTAAATTGTCCGGGTGTTGACTTGAAAGCAGCAGCAAAGCGGCAATGACAGATGGCCCTGCGATCATCGGAATCGCCATAGGCACAATAAACGGTTCCTCACCTGCCGCCAGGCCAGTAATACTCCCTGCGCTAGGGAAAATCATTTTGATAGCGATGATGAACAGAATGATACCGCCTGAAATACTCAAGGTTTCTGGCTGAACGTGGAGGAAGTTAAGAATGCTCTTACCTGCAAATAGGAACAGCATCAGAATAGCGAGAGCAAAGAATAGCTCACGAACAAGAACCTTACGTCGACGTTTAGGATCTAAGTGCTTGAGAATAGACAGGACAATAGGTAGGTTGCCGAGCGGGTCCATGATTAAAAACAGCATGGTCGCGGCGGATAAGATGTCCATAGGTAGTCTCCAAAACGTGATATATCAAGCACTAAATAAAGTCGGCGAAGTATAGCAATCTCGTCAGACGATTTGGAGACATTGACAGAATTTATCTCAGTCGTAATGCATTACGGTTATCAATGACTGCATACCCTTTCAGCATTCACCATCCAGATATCATCTTTTACGATCACTTTTTCGCGTTCGACAAAAAACTCAAGCAGTGTTTCTAAGGTAAAACCATTGCATTTACAGGTACGGAAACGCGCTTGCTCGCCAAATGCTTCACTTACAGCCTGCTCTAAGTCCGCCTTGGACATTGGCTGCTCTCGCAATAAGTTTAGAACGTTATGGGCATGAATTTCGGTCGTCATGAAACTTCCTCAGTAAAGGTAATAGACTGAGTTAGGATGGCATTCTTCAGCGATGTTTTCTTTGACTTTAAATAATCAGAGAGGCAGTAATCAGAGAGTGAGCCAGTAAGTAGCTACCAGAAACCAGATAACGACCTTTGTACATAGATGGTCGATAATCACTAATCGCAAGCAGTACCGCAGAGAGTGTCAATGTCAATGAACCAACAAAGCCTAGTCCGTTGGCGATGCCACCATTGAGTAACCACACTTCACCAGCAGCCCAGTTAAGTTGCAGTAACACTATCCCCATCATCACCACTGGAAAAATCAGCCGATCAATTTTAGGTAGCAGCAGAAAGAAGGCCACGACTCCAACTCCCAGCAACATAGCTGGTAGCCACCAGACAATATCACCTGAGAGCTTAACCCAGAATGAGGCACTGTAGCAGAGCTGAGCCAGTATAAAGCCGACAAAGCACAATTTGAGGTGACGCTTAACAAGGTAAAGCCAATCAGCTGCCATAGAGACCAGCAAACCAAGTGATACCCACCACGCATCTATGCCAACTAGAGCATTCTGGCTCCATAGCATGATCAACAACATTAGTAGCGACATTGTTTTAAACATCGCTGCTTGTTTCACGTGATTACTTTCACTCGCAGAAATACTGATATATCCCGAAAGAGCAACAGATAGCCAGCTCCACATTCGAACACCTCAAGAAAATTTGAGGTGCTAGTGTAGGCAGAGACAATCAGATGTCTACCGTGGGAAAGCAAAACTTGGATCTCGATAGGACTTCTCTTCATCAAGCAAACATTGTGCTCTCACTGTTCAGAGGTATTACTTTTTTCTTCTACTATTGCCAAAGCATGAGAATTCAGCCAGATACAGACATTGACACAGAACCACAGCAAAAAGACCAAAAATCACAGTAACCACCAAAGCCCACAACAAGAAAAGTCTGATAATACCATTATATTCAATAACTTAAGTTTAAGTGCTAGATTTAGCCGAACTTAAACAATGAACTTTTGTATCGAAAACAAACCTCACATCGTTCAGAAATTCGCAGCTCAAGCCGTCAAGCTCCCGTCTTGTAATTTTAAAAGCGCATTTTTACCAATTACTGACACTGAAGAAACGAAGAAATCAAAAACAGAGGAAAAGTCAATAACATAAACATCAAAAACAAAATCAATACAATAAAATCAAGCACTTAAATCATTTCAATCGTGATCTTTGTCTGCATTTTAACCGGTCATAAAACTATCCATTTACAAATTAACAGCTCGATAATCACCATTTATCCTCTAGAAAAGTATCTTTTTTGGAGCTTAATGATCAAATACCTTGATCTAACCACCAAAACACTGCTATTGTTATATACACATTGTTAAACATCTATTCAAAGGAGCAGTGCTATGATTTCTTCTTCACAAAAACAAGGACTTGTAATGATCGCAGTAGTCGTAGGCCTAATGACACTGCCGATGATGTACTAAGAAATTTATAAAAACAAAAAGGGACGCAATCGCGTCCCTTTTTGTTTTTATTGGGTCTAAAGTCATCAGTTTGGTTTAAAAACAGACTGACTGACTAAGTTTAACTCATGATATATAAAGGCAATTTTTAGCGCTTTCTCTACAAATGCTTCGACAACACATCCCAATGAGCATAATAGAAAAGCAGTGCTGCCAGAGTGATTAACGTCATCAAAGTGATAGCAGCACGCCAGATGAATCGGCTACTTCTTGGAGTAAGCTCCTTTTCACACTCATCACAAGTCGCCAGAAATTCCTTACGGCTATCTAACTTGTAGTCTTCTTCATGAACGATTTTATTACGGATCGTCGCGATATATCTCAGCTTACCGATCACGTCGTGGGGAAGTCTCTCTTCACAACTAGTGATGAGTTGATGCAGTCCCTTACCGTCAGCATGATATTGCGTCCGAAGAAGCTTCTCGATCTTACGTGTTCGAGTGACCACTTTTTCAATATCAGACATATATTCCCTCCATCGCTACTAAGTTTAGGGGGTAATTGTTACTTGTTCTATCTACTGTCCCATTTTTTCTATAAGTTGCAAGTGAATTTATGTAAATGAATCAATAGCTAAATACAGGATCACATCATGGGACAAATCTAGTATCGGATGTGATATGACTCGAAAAAACCATTCGCTCAAGCCCTTTTGTTTTTACAGCAAGAGCCGTGCCCAGAATCTCTAGCCAAATAACGCTAAAATGACGCTGTTTGGAAAAAAGGACCAAGTATTATGCCTTTAACACTCTTCGTTGCTATCGCTCTGTTTGCTCTTGTCAGTGGCTGGGCTTTTGTTCATTTCTATCGTAAGCACATTCAGGGTGAAAATGCCCCGGAACAAAGCGTCGAAGTGACAGTACTTGATAAGCAAGCGATCGCTATTGAAGACGCGCAACCGGGCCAGGATGACCAAGAATATTGGATCTACGTACAAAAAGGCAGAATCGGCCCCAAGCGAGAATTTCAGGTCGGCATCCACTACTTCCACGCCCTAAATCCAGGCGATCAAGGCACGCTGACTTACCAAGGCGGCAAATTCCTTCATTTTGCAATCAGACGCTAAGGCAGCAGCCAACGCGTATAAGTCGATTTAGCCAACAACCAGCTTAAAGCGAGAGCTCCCGCCCCACTCATTACCACCCACAAAGGAATGACCCAAAGCGGGTGGCCCTGATACCAGGCAAACTCTTTCATCGGCCACAGAAAAATCGGGTGGAGAATATATATGCCAAGGCTGTGGCTGCTGATAAAACCTATCACTTTGTTCGCTTGAGAAGATAACCCCTCACCAAAGTAACGACACAACATAAACACCATGCTGGCGGCCATTACCACATTAAGCGTTTTGTAAGAGAGCCAGCGTCCTACCGCGTATTGCTCTGCCGCAATACTGTTAGTGATCACCATAAAGCCTGTGGTAAACAGAGCTGCGGCACCTAACAAGGTAAAAATCATCACATACGCTTTACTCAATGGCACTCGCTGGTAAAGCAGGTAGCCTAACGGTAGATATCCACTATAGAGCCACAGCTCGTTACTCCACAAACCATCAATTCCAGATAAATAGAGCAGAGTGGTTGTTAGCCAAATAGCAACAAATGCATACAGTGAGCTTTCACCGTAATGTCTAATCACGAATTGAAAAAACGGAATAACGAAATAGAGCGGAATGAAATAGTAGAAGAACCCAAGGTGATAATAGGTTGCGTGAGATAAACTGTTGTCCAGTAAACCCTGAGTCTGCTGCCCGTTAAACCCATCAAGACTCCATCCGCCCAAAAATGCATAGAATAGAGACCAGACAATAAAGGGCAATAGCACTTTTCCTAACCGCCGACGGACATAATATTTAAGATCAAACGGGCGGGTATCGCTCAACATCAAGGCGCCCGTTATAAGGATAAATACTGGCACAGCCCAGCGCGTGACACTATTAACACTCACCGCTGTCGCCCACTGGTCAAATGGGATTTGTCCCAACTCATGTCGGTAAGGAGCAAGCACATGGATTGCGATCACCGCCACCGCAGCGACACATCGCAGCAAATCAAAAAACTGGACTCTTTCTCTCATTCCGCTACCTCAGCAATCTAACTTCCTGAATATAGCAATAAAAAAGCTGACCAAAGTACAACCTTGGTCAGCTTTTAGTCATGAAAGCGTCTCGTAATGACTAAGCAGTCGCGATTTGTTTAAGCTTAGGTAACTTCAAAGATATCAATGTCGTCAGTGCTAAGAACGCAAATGACACCCATAAACACGCCGCAAGACCAGCCATCTGAAACACCCAACCGGATAGTATCGTGCCAACCAAGCGTCCCATGGCATTAGCCATATAGTAAAAGCCGACATCGAGTGACACACCGTCGCCTTTGGCATAGCTAACAATCAGGTAAGAGTGCAATGACGAGTTAACCGCAAAAATAGCGCCAAATACCATAAGGCCACCGACAATAACTAACTCCGGTTGCCAGCCAACTTGTACTGCATAAGCGATCAAACCCGTCACAACCGCCAGTCCACCAGCCCAAAGCATCGCAGCATGACCATCAGGTACTTTACCTTCTGCCTTGCCGGTAATCTTAGGCGCAAGTCCTTGTACTACACCGTAAGCGATGGTCCACGAAGCTAAGAAGCCACCTACCCACAAGTGATCCCAACCAAATACACTGCCCAGATAAATAGGTAGCGCAATCACGAACCAAACATCTCGTGCACCGAAGAGGAACATACGTGCTGCAGACAAAATATTGATCGATTCTGACTTAGAGAAAATCTGCTTAAACTTAGGCTTAGTTTTCGCTTTTCCTAAATCACTCTCAAGACCAATCAGGCTGCCGATAAAGACCAAGGTCAGCACGCCAGCCATGATGAGAACTGCATATTTGAAACCGACTAACGATAGCAGTAAACCACCGATAAAGAAGCCCGCCCCTTTGAGTGCATTCTTAGAGCCGGTAAGAATAGCAATCCACTTATAAAGCGAGCCTTGCTGCTCATCCGGAACCAGAGTCTTAATCGAGCTTTTAGCACTCATCTTGTTAAGATCTTTAGCAATTCCCGACAGCGCTTGAGCGAGCATCACCCAAGGTATCGTCAACCAACTGGTAGGCACAGCAAGCATGGCCAAAGCGAAGATCTGCATTCCAAGGCCAATATTCATGGTTTTGTTCAAACCAAGACGTGCTCCAAGCCAGCCACCGATGAGATTGGTAACTACGCCAAAAAACTCATAGAACAAAAATAGCGAAGCAATTTCCAGTGTGCTGTAGCCAAGGCTATGGAAATAGAGCACCACCAGCATTCTCAGCGCGCCGTCAGTAATGGTGAAGTTCCAGTAATTGAACGTTACCAACATATATTGGCGAACACTTTTGCTCAGGTTTGCAAACATAAACAACCTAACCTTTTTACTCGCAACCTAAGCTCCGTAAAGAGCACAGCTGCAAAAAGTAGAGTAATGAGAGCTTTTGGACAGCCATGATCCAAAAGCTCTTTGAGCGACTATTTCTCAGCAACGGCCTTGATGTAGTCAACTTGAACTTGCTTCGTGAATGCCCCCGGACGAAGAGCCTGAACTCGGCTAATAATCTCGTCCAGCGACCAGCCTTTCTCTAGTAGAAGGTGAGCTGCAAACAGGCCCGTTCGACCAGAACCACCCATGCAATGCATTGCCACTTTGCCACCATTATCAACTATCTGATGCAGCGTCGGGCTTGCTTGCTGCCACTTAGCAGCAAAAGCGTCACCAGGAGCACAGTCATCTTCGATCTCGATCTGGAACCACTGCATGCCCAACTGCTGAGTTTTCTCACCAAGTGCTGCAACGTCTTTACTTGCCAGTTCAGCGCTATCTAATGCTGTTACGATCGCCTCAACACCTTGCTCTTTAAGCTGAGCAAGTGATGTGTCTAGATCGATCCCCTTTGTTCCCGGACATGGTGTTAGAACCAAAGCGCCGCAATCTAAATCAAGTTGCCAAGTAGGATGTGTCATTGTCGCTCTCCTTATGCCAGACCAACTTTACGAACCAGCTCAGCAGTTCGTGTTGCGTAGCCCATTTCATTGTCGTACCAAGCGTAGATTTTCACCATGCGAGTACCAACAACCATAGTTGATTGAGCATCAACAATAGTCGAACGCTGATCACCTTTATAATCGATAGACACCAGAGGTCGCTCTTCAAAACCGAGAATGCCTTGTAGTTCACCTTGAGAGGCTTCTTTAAGTAACGCATTCACTTCTTCCGCCGTAGTGTCACGCTTAACATCAAAAATAATATCGGTTAGAGATGCGTTAGCTAATGGCACACGCACCGCGTGACCATTAATTTTGCCTTTCAGTTCAGGGAAGATCTCTACAATCGCCGTCGCACTGCCCGTAGTCGTAGGGATCAGGCTCATGCCACACGCGCGAGCACGACGTAGATCTTTATGGGGTGCATCAAGAATCGTTTGAGTGTTGGTTAAATCATGAATAGTGGTGAAAGAAGATTGTTCGATACCCAGCTTTTCATGAATAACTTTAACTACAGGCGCGATACAGTTGGTAGTACAAGACGCAGCAGTCACTATCTTGTGCACAGCAGGATCGAAGATTTCATCGTTAACGCCCACGACGATGTTAGCAACACCTGGCTCTTTTACCGGAGCAGAAACAACGACACGTTTCACACCTTGCTCCAGATACTTGTTTAGAAAAGATGTTTTGCGATGGACGCCCGTCGCTTCAATAACCACATCACATTCAGACCAATCAATCGCATCAATTTCTTTCTCTTGAGTGGTGCGAATGGATTTACCGTTAATCAGCATTGCGTTGCCATCTACAGCAACTTCATGGTGCCAGCGACCTTGTACTGAATCGAACTCAAGAAGGTGAGCCAGAGTTGCAGCATCCCCTGCGACATCATTAATCACAACAAACTCCAGCTCAGGCCAGTCAAATGCCGCGCGAAGGGCTAAACGTCCAATACGGCCGAAACCGTTAATACCTACTTTAATTGTCATAACTCTATCTCTTTATTTTCAAACTATGGGCAGCAGACAGGGCGAGACTGAATAGCATGAAGTCTCTCAATATCTTGCTGGTATTCGGTTTTCAGGCAGTTGGAAGCCACCAAATCATCGATCAATTTGTTCATCCATCCCGGTAAGTCTTTGGCTAAACGATAAAACACCCACTGCCCCTGTCGCACATCGACTAAGATTCCATTTGAACGCAACTGAGCAAGGTGACGTGAAATCTTTGGCTGGCTCTCTTGCAGAGCCTCGGTCAGTTCACCGACACATAAGCACTCTTCGCGCATAATCAGCATCAAGCATCGAACGCGAGTTTCATCAGAAAGCAATTTGAAAAACTGGTGAGGCAACATAAAACATACTCATATATGGATATGCGTATATGTTTATTTATTTGACGGAGTAGATCAAGAGTGAAATGACGATTGTCATAAAAGTTTCATTAATGGATGGGAGGCTTAAAAGACCTTAATCAGATCCTGACTCCAGCGTTGTGCCTGATTAATTCGCGGCATGACTTCATTAATTGATAGGTTAAGTTGTTGGCAAGCCGACTCCATGCCGTTCCAGTCTGCACTCTCGTAGCACTCTTCCAGGCGCAATAAGGTCCCGTAGGGGCCTTCCCTTTCCAGCAGAGCAAGTTTGATGGCTTTACATAACGGCAGTTGGTCCACTAACTCCTGTAAAGGCATATCTAGCAAGGCATCAAGCATAGAAAACAGCCCGATAATAAACGCCTGATCACGGAGTTGATCAAAGGGATTGTCGTCGGACATCAAAAGAAAAAATTGCGCGCGCTGGAGGCATAGTGCGTAAATCTCTTTTGGCTTGTTAGCCGAAACAAATGAAGCAACCGCTAGTGAAACAAATATCTTTAGTTTGTCCTGGCCAAGGTAGACCAACGCCTGACGAAATGAGGAGATAGGCACTTCAATCCGGTTAGACATGGTGTTGACGAAACGCAGCAATTTATACGACAACGCAACATCTCGTGCGACAATGTTTTCAATCTGCTCAAAGTCCACCTCTGGCTGACATACCGCGCGAAATAACTCCATCGCAATCATCTGATCAGGGCTAACGTAACGTTGGCGAACTATCTGAGGTTTACTGAAAAAGTAACCCTGAAAAAAGCTAAAACCAGCAGAACGTGTCGCAATAAACTCAGCTTCAGTCTCAACACGTTCTGCGAGGAATTTTCGTTTTACTCCCATCGCAAGGCGTTCTTTAATCAACGCACAAGATTCTTCCAGTCCGGTCGCCATAATGTCGATTTTTACGATCTGAACAAAAGGGAGAAAACGCTCCCATTCAGGCTTGTAGACAAAATCATCCAGTGCAATCAGATAGCCATTAGCATGGATTTCCTGCACAGCAGCGTAGAGCTCATCATTGGGAGTGCATGTTTCAAGGATCTCGACCACTATTTGCTCTTTGGGTAGAGATAGCGGTAACAAACGCACCAGACTTTCGTGAGGGAAGTTAATAAAACAGCGGGATGTAGCAAGACCTGGATTGGTTCCAATCGACAGGAAATTCTCGACGATCAGTCGATAAGTCGCTCGGTTAGACTCAATATGACTTGGGTATGCGTTATTTTCGCCGTCACGGAAAAGCAACTCATACCCTAAGGTTTGTCGCTTAGCATTTAGGATAGGTTGGCGTGCTACAAAGGTATCACGCATCCGTCTATGCATATCTAACTAACAACTCCGTTATGCTTTGGCCGCGGCAAGCAGTGCACCACAACCCATAAACATGGAGCCGAACACTTTGTTTATCTTAGACATAATGCGGTCTGAGCGAATAAAGCGTCCCATTTGAGAGGCTAAGCTGGTGTAGCCTAGCATTACAATAGAGTCAATCACTACCGTTGTTATACCAAGTACCACCAGCTGCGTCAGTTGATCTTGCGCTGGGTCGATAAACTGAGGAAACAGAGCGACTAGAAAAACGATGGATTTAGGGTTGGTCAGGTTAATCAGTACCGCTTTACGCATTAAGCTAGTACGTGAAAGCTGATGAGTGCTTTGACTGGCACTAAGGCTCGAGCGATCACGCCACTTTTGAATACCAAGCCAGATCAGGTAAACCGCACCGACCCATTTAATCACACTGAAAGCGAGCGCAGACTGAGCAACCAGCGCGCCAATACCTGCGCCGACAAGAATAATATGAATAGCCAGGCCGATTTGCAGGCCTGCGATAGCTGATAAAGAGTGGCGAATACCGTAGCTCAGTCCATTACTAATGGAGTTCACAGTACCAGAGCCTGGAGCAAGGCTAAAAACAATTGCCGTTACCACATAAGCAAGCCAAACATGCATATCCATATTATTTCCTCTCGACTAAACCCAGCTAGCCACACATAATCTAACTTTGTCGCAAAAAATCAATCGTAATCAGGTTACTAGCTTACATGAATGATTCAAGCTCCAACATAACCCCTTCTTATACTCAAGAGTCGAATTTTGAGCAAGCAATCAATAGCAATATTGCCAACTTTTGGCAAACTAGGGAGCAGGGCTACCTAAAATCGTTCGATAAAACCTCTTTATACTGGATAAAGTTCTGTTCACCAGAACACACCAAAGCAATAGTGATTGTGAATGGTCGAATCGAATGTACTGCAAAATACCAGGAGTTATTCTACGACTTATTCCAGCAAGGCTACGATATTTACTCCTACGACCATCGCGGCCAAGGGTTATCTGATCGCCTGATTGATGATACTGAAATGGGCTATGTCGGGGAATTTGAAGATTACGTTCAAGATCTGGAGAAGTTAATAAGCCACTTTGAGCTAAATAACTACGACAAGCGCTACTTACTCGGCCACTCTATGGGCGGTAATATTGTCACTCGTTACCTGCAAACCCGAACCTCAATATTTGATGCCGCCTCTTTAAGCGCACCTATGTATGGTGTCAACCTACCCTGGCACCTTAAGCCAATTGCGACTCTGCTCGGTCAGTTGCTGACAGCAGTTTATCCCAAACCAACGTTCGCCCCGGGACAAGTCGCGTATTATCCGAAACCTTTTGCTGGCAACCTGCTTAGTCAAAGTGATATCCGTTATCACTGGTTCCGGGATCTTTACGAGCAGCACTCAGAACTGAAGATTGGTGGGGCCAGCACACGTTGGGTATGGCAAGGACTGGTCGCCTGTAAACAGTGTTATCTGATGACACGCCACCTCAATACCCCATTGCTCGTTATGCAGGCAGGGGAAGATAAAATTGTCTCTAATCAAGCCCAGCAGCAGTTTATGCGTAAGTTGGCGAAGACACATAGCGACTGCGCATTTGAGATCATTGAGGGAGCCAAACACGAACTCTTATTCGAGAAAGATCAATATCGCAATCAGGCTCTCGACCTAACGCTAGCTTTCTTTGAAAACCACTAAAACAGGAAATCATTGAGGGCAATCTTTACCCTCTTTTTCCCCTTTCTATTGGAGTAAAATATCCGCTCTAGCTAACAGCGAATCCACGCTGCACAACGAGGGTGATATGACCAACGCACGCCAAGATACTCCTTTTCACATTGTAGCCTCAGATCTCGATGGTACTTTACTTGCACCTAACCACCAGCTAAGCGACTTCTCTAAGCAGACGCTGAAAGCCCTGCATGAAAAAGGCTTCACGTTTATCTTTGCAACAGGTCGCCACCACGTCGATGTTGCAGGTATCCGCGAAATCGCTGGTATTCCGGCTTATATGATCACATCTAACGGTGCTCGCGTTCATGATCAAAGCGACGAGCTTATGTACAGTAAGAACGTACCTGAAGAGTTAGTTCAGGCTGTGATCGATGAGATCAGACAGGATCAAGATATTTTTATCCACATGTACCAGAATGAAGATTGGCTGCTGGACAGAGATGACGAGATGCTGGCTAAATTCCATAGTGAATCAGGCTTTAGCTACAAACGCTTCGAAGCACATGCTGCACCTTGTGATGGCATCGCAAAAATCTTCTTTACCCACCCTAGTCAGGATCATGACCACCTGGTTACTTTCGAGCATAAGCTGCGTGACAAGTTTGGCGATAAACTCAACATTGCTTTCTCGACGCCATGGTGTCTGGAAGTCATGGCGGCTGAAGTCTCTAAAGGTCATGCACTGGAAGCCGTTGCTAAGTCACTGAACCTGACTCTGGAAAACTGTATCGCTTTTGGTGATGGCATGAACGATGCTGAGATGCTGGAGATGGCGGGTAAAGGTCTGGTCATGGAGACAGCACACCATAAGGTGAAAGAAGCGCTGCCTAACAATGAAGTCATTGGTAGTAACGCTGATGATGCAGTTGCTCACTATCTGCAAGATCACCTGTTCTAACTTCAGATAATGATATCAGGCTGCTTAGTGCAGCCTGATTTATATCTAGCGCTGACTTGGCAGTTTCTCTTTATCGAGAATCGCATCCCACTCCGACTCAGACACAGGCATAATCGATAAACGATTTCCCCGTTTTACCAATGGCATATTCTCCAACTCTGGCATCGCCTTCATGACTGATAGCGGAATCAAACGCTCGGTTTTACGCACAAACTCAATATCAACCATTATCCAGCGCGGATTGTCTGGCGTCGATTTGGGATCATAGTAGTCACTTTCAGGATCGAACGCGAAGTGGTCTGGATACGCTTCTTTAATGACTTTCGCAATACCTGCTACGCCAACTTTCTTGCACGATGAATGGTAAATCAGTACCAAGTCTCCCTCTTTGACCTGATCTCGCATCATGTTTCGCGCTTGATAATTTCTCACCCCTTCCCAGCAAGAACGGTTTTGTGTTCGAAGAGTGTCAATAGAAAAGGTGTCTGGTTCTGTTTTGAATAACCAATATGCCATAATAGACTCCGCCAATTTCTGAATAGGGAAGATATAGCATGAAGGCGCTTCGAAACCCAGCGGCTGTAATGATTTTACTTGCGTTGTCAGCTTGTTCTACATTTGATTCGCAACCAAACAGTTCGAATCAATCAACGCCCAAAGCCAGCTTAGATAATCCAGCCAGCATTCAGCCACAAACGTTTGTCATGCGTGGTGAAGTGGTACTTGGCCATGAGGTACGTTCGATTACACCATGTGGAAGCCAGCAACAATATTGGCTCGACCTGCCAAGTGACCAATTTCAGCAAGCACTAAAGCTGGTACGCAGCCCTTATGCTCCTCTGTATGGTGAAGTGGTGGGTCATCTAGCAACAGGCCAGGCAGACGGTTTTGTCGCCGACTACAATGCCCGCTTTATCGTTGACTCAATTAATATTCTTAGCGCTGAAAATCCAAAACGCTGTGATCAACCAGTAAAGCCGACACGTGCATTTGGCAATGAACCGTTTTGGTCAGTTAGCTTTGCCGACAAACAGCTCACCCTGCAAAAGCCTGGCGAAGCGAAACAACAGTTAACACTCAACTCAAGCCGTATTGAATCAGACCGTCGTCGCTATCAATTTGATGAAGGTTGGTTAGAGCTCAATAAGCGTAGCTGTGTCGATGGGATGAGTGATTCCCTGTATGGCTGGAGCTCAACATTAACCCTCGACGGTACGACATATCAAGGCTGTGCCACCTTGTCTAACAAGGATGCCACCAGCAATTGGAGTGGTTTCTACCAAGCGACTTCAACTCAGGCAAGCAACTTTAGTGTCAGCTTGAAGGTCTCGCCAGATCATAGTGCGATAACCACCTACAGCTACGATAATGGTGAATCGGATTCCGTTGAACGTGGTTACTGGCAACAACTTAACCAAGAGCAAATTCAGGTTGTTATGACCCACCATCAACAGCAACCGCTGTTATCTGAACGAATTTTTACTCGTGACGGCAATAAGCTAACCGCAGAACAGGAAAAAGTGGGCAACATGGTTTATCCGATTGCAGATGGCGGATTAACCTTATTCAAATCGGAACAGACAGGTCAATCCGAGCCAGCAGAATTCAACCCACTCGCGATTCCTGCAAGTGCTGAATTCAACCCTAAGGTAGACAAAACCCTGCGCGACTACTTCCGTGCTAATAATACCGATCCAACTGGTACACGTTATCGCTGGCTTAGCTATGATCTCAACGGTGATGGTGATAAGGAGCTTCTGGTACAACTGGATTGGTGCGGCTCAGGTGGCTGCACTCTCTTGATCTTTGATAACCAACAACAGACATGGCAGTTCAATAGTCGTATTACCCTGGTCAGAACGCCGATCAACGTTGGAACAAACAAACACAATGACTGGCAGGACTTAATTCTGTTTGTCAGTGGCGGCGGTGCGGTACCGAATCAACATAACCTGAAATATGACGGCAGCAAGTACCCACTCAACCCTAGCATGGCACCGGTTGCTAACTATGATGAGATCAGCCAAATTCAGCTCTTTTCTGATGGTTTAACTCCCCATCAACAAGGGATTGCCCTGTGAGTTCAGAAAACCTAAATGAGGGCACTCGTTGCCCTCAATGTCAATTGCGTTACCAGTGTGTGTGTGAATTGCTACCTCATATTGAAGCACCGATACACATTGCCCTGCTAATGCATGAGAACGAGCTGGAGCGTGAAACCAATACAGGTCAGTGGTTACTTAAAAGCCTCAACAGTAGCAGCTGCCATATCTGGAAGCGCACTGAACCATGCCACGAACTACTCGCGATGATAGAGAGTAAAGCGTTTGCACCCTATTTACTCTTTCCGAGCGATGAGAGTGTCTCTATCTCGACAGTTAAGCAGCCAGCGCTAAACGCAGACAAAACGCCGCTATTCATTATTTTGGATGGCACGTGGCAAGAAGCTAAAAAGATGTTGCGTAAGAGTCCTTGGTTGCAAGCTCTGCCACAGGTCCACCTAACTCCGGGCCGGGTATCTACTTATCAGCTAAGACGCAATCAACAGCAAGGGCACCTGTGCACACTAGAAGTCTGCTGTGAGTTACTCACTTCGATGGGTAAAGAGAGCGCCGCTGAGCAACTGCTACACTTCTTTGACCATTATATGCTGGCATTTAAAGCCGACAAAAGTGGTCACGCATTTGAGCCTAAAACAGGCGTTTAGGCTCTGCTAAATAGAAGCCTTGCAGATAGTCTACTCCGAGGCTTTCTGCAATGTTGCACACCTCTCCATTGTGGACAAACTCAGCCACTGTTTTAGCGTTGAGAACCTGACACAGCTTGACCAGCTGAGCGGTAATTTGGCGTTGTTTCTCATCTTTATCGATCGTTTTGATCAGGCTGCCATCAAGCTTAATGATGTCTGGCTCAAGGCGAATGATTTCGTCCAGATTAGAGTAACCCGAACCAAAATCATCGACCATTAATCGCACACCTAACTTCTTAAAGTGACTGCAGATTTCTGCCATACGGCCGAAGTCTTTAATCTGCTCGGACTCGAGCACTTCAATCCCCAACCGATAGGGATCATTCATCTCTGCGACCGACTGCTCTAGCAGGTATAACGTTTTATCACTGAGCATGTCCTGTGGTGACAGATTAATTGAGAAAGAGTCGTCACGGTTTGCCATGAACTCCACCGTTGAAGTCAGCATATGACGACTCAGACGAGTGTAAAGATGAGTCCCTTCAATTATCGGTAAGAAGCGTCCCGGAGCGATGATGTTACCTCCATCTTCAATCCTGACCAGACACTCTTGCGATACTTGCTTTCTCGAGTGAGCAGCAAAGATCGGTTGGCTATAAGTAAGAATACGCTTGTTAAGAATTGCGCGACTAACAACGCCCATCAGATCAAGTCTATCCTGGTGTTCAGCGGCAGATAGAGAACAGGCTTTGGCGTTAAACATATGCGTGTTGCGTGCTTTCCCCATACGTCGAGCGTCAATCGATTTCAGCAACAACTCTTCACCCTGAACTTCAGGGAAATCCGCTCTGCTAGCAATGCCGGCGGTAATAGAAACGGACAGATAATCAATCTCAGGTAAACCATAAGGCTCAAAGTTAATGTGTTCAAGCCGCTCAGCAAAGGTCGAAAATTCTTGTCGAATCTGCTCACTGGTTTCATCCGAAGCAAATACTATCGCCCACTCTGCAGGACCAATGTAGTAGAGGTGCTTAACCAAATCACTTCCGTGGCGATTCTCAATATTTGCCGTGATGTGTTCCGTCAAATCACGGATCAGCTCATCGGCAACCTGATAACCATACTTCTCGTTAACCTGATGAAAGTTAGACAGCTTGAAAGTGATAATATGTTCGTTGCCCTTAAGGCGTATCAGCTTCTCTTGCAGGGCTACACGATTTTGTAGCCCGGTATGCTTGTCGACTCGATAACTCGCAATCAGGGCTTCTGTCTGCTTTGCCAGCTTCTGTTCGACACCCTGACGGATCTGATTCAGTTCATCAATAGAGTGACGAATAAGATGGAACAAAGGAGAGACCGAAAACTCGTCCTCTCCTTGTAGCGTAATTGCCCGGCGAGAGTCATCTTCGCTGAGGGCGACATAGGTCATGCTGTGATGAAGGGTCTGCTGTCGATCACTACGATAAAACTCGCCCAGACAGTAGGAGCCACAGCTGGCTTCAAACTTGTCGAATAGTTTTATTTCACTCACACCTTCGACAAACTCTAATCGAGACTCGCAGTTATATATAAAAATCGACTCAGGGTTTTTCTCAGCAAGCTGGCTGACATCATGACGAACTTGCTCCAACGTCAATGATGGGTGGTTGTAGCAAATTCGGACTTCATCACCAATCGGAATCGGTTTATCCAACTCAATACTGCCATCAGAGTAAAGCTCTCGTGCGCAGCTTATCTCTCCAGAACTGCTTTTCAGCGGAAAACTCAGCATCTGCTCAAGGCCAAGCGTTCGACCTTCCGCCAGTCTGGTTTGAAATATGCGATAGGCGGGTTGATAGTCGAGGGATTTTAATCGACATCCATCCGCATCAGTCACCCTTAATGGCCCACCGACAGGCGTCCATTCAGAGAACGCCCCGCGCCACACTTTCAAACGCTTACTATGCAGCGCTACTGAAACCGAACATTTCTGGTAGGTTTGGGTACCAAACAGCACCCACTCTTCATGTTCGTCGACATTGGCGGCGACTCCCCCGCTAATCGGTACCTGTGTGAGTTCACCAAGAGCGCGATAAAGATTAAAGTCGAGACTACTAATATGCTGGGAAAAACTGATGATGAGTTGCGAATCTTGGCTAAGCGTTAACTCATCACGAATACGGTTTGCGGAACTAATCGGGTTATCACTCAGTTCAACACAAGTCGAGGTTAACCAAGTATGTTCAAAGCAAGAAACGACAACCAGGCTACCCTCATGAGCAATTTGACCATCATAAATGGTATGGCGAGTGCTATGACCTATGATGTGACTATCGACGAGCTGTGCGTCAATTTGCTGCGCATAAGCACAGACCAGAGGTTCTGGTTGCGTTGAAAGGATCTGCACAAGATGAGATAGAGAATCTCCGGCAGGAATATCCTGTAGAAACGCCATTAATTGCTGATCGTTAAAAATCAGCGCCGAATAAGTGCGCATTCAAGTAGCCTAAGACGTGTATTATTTATTTACTTATGTCTATACCGTAATGCATGTGCACCTATATGAAAAGGGGAGATTTGGAGAGATGCTATTTACATCTCTCTCAATAACAACAGGTCAGATAATCGGTTTACTTCAACATCTGGTAAAACCTGAGCTTTTTCGCTTTGAAGCAGGTTGGTCGCCTGATCATTAAACCAACATGCTTGCATTCCACTTCGCTTAGCACCCAACACATCAGAGACTAAATGGTCGCCCACATGCAGAATTTGCTGGGCTGGTAGCTTGAGAAACTGCTGAGCTTTATCAAACAATTCTCGATGTGGCTTGGCATAACCATCAGGGCCCGCTTTCAACACCAATGAAAAGTAATCGGACAAACCAATCTTTTGTACATCGACATTACCATTGGTTATCGCCACTAAAGGTATTTGGTCAGCCAGCTCAGCTAACACGCGATGGGATTCTTGAGGGACAGTGAAGTTACTTCGTAGCTCTAGCACACGATCGATCGCCTCATTGGCTGCCTGCTGTGCCTGTTGTTCCTGATAGCCAAGTTGCAACAAGCCTTGCTCTATCTGTTTGTAGCGCCAAAAGGTTACATCGTTAGGCAACCAACTATCCTGCTCCGCGAGAGAACGTTTTAAGTCATACCACCAGCTCAATGGTTGAGTTGCGGATACTGGATGTTGTTGATGTAACCACTCGACCATCTGACGTTCAACTTGACGAATGATAGGGCGATTATCATAAAGCGTATCATCGAGATCGAAGGTCATCGCTTTAACAGGTTGCCACTGGCGGTAAAACTGCACGGTTATTTCCCTTTCTTCTTCGCTCTGGGATGAGCCTGATCATAAACATCGGCTAGATGTTGGAAATCCAGATGAGTATAGATTTGCGTGGTTGAGATATTCTCATGTCCGAGTAACTCCTGCACTGCACGCAGGTTATTGCTCGACTCCAACATATGAGTTGCAAACGAGTGACGCAGTTTGTGCGGACTAATATGACTGGCAACAGACTGCTTCTGCCCCCACTCAGCCATACGTTTCTGCACATTACGGTGCGATATACGCACACCGAGTTTCGATACAAACAGCGCTGTTTCATCACTTTTCGCCAGACTAGAGCGAACTTTAAGCCACTTTGTCACCCACTCTGTTGCCATTCCCGCAAATGGCACCTTACGCTCTTTGTCACCTTTACCGATGACACGTAACTCGCCCGAGGAGAGGCTAACATCCTTAACGTTGACACTCACCAGTTCAGCCAGACGCAGACCAGCACCATACATGAGTTCCATCATAGCCCGATCGCGAACTGCTAACGGGTCATCTTCATTGACCTCAAGTAACTGGCCTACCTCATCAACATCAAGGTTTTTTGGTAATGGGCGCTTTTTACGTGGTGCCGAAACCCCTTTGGCAGGGTTGGCAGCCATTTCACCGCGCAAGATAAGAAAGTCGAAAAAACTACGTAGCGACGATAGACGAGTAGCGATACTGCTCGCTTTCATCCCGTCGCGCATACCTTTACTCGCGATCTGTCTTACCCAGCCCGCATCAACTTGCTGCCACTCTTTGAGGCCTAGGTGCACCAAATGATGCGCCATGGTTTCAAGCTGCTGTTTGTAATTACGCTGGGTGTGGAGACTAAGCCCCTTCTCGCTTCTGAGATATTCATAGAAGCGTTCCAGAGGCTTTTGGAGGCCGTTAGGCAGAGGTGCTACTGATTCGCTCATGGTCTTCACACTGCCAAGGCAGGCTTTCAATAAGGTGGGATAAAACCAGTGCCAGATGACGCAGGAATAAGGTATCCATATGTGGTTGGAAATGACCACCATCGCTACTTGAGAACATCAGTACCCCTTGCAGTGCTTTTTTATATAAAGGTAGCACGACATAAGAGCCCATTTCAGGTGCACGCGAGTTTTCACCAAGTAAGAGTTCACGATCGACTTTGCGCATCCGCCCCAGGTAAGCATCTTTACCATTCAGGTGGTTAGTCGCGAAACGCTGGTAGTTTTCCTTGTTTAAAGAATAATAGCCCGACTCACTATCCAGTAAGCGAACATAGGCCACCAGCCCGAGAGACTTCGCCATCTCTTCGATCGCTTTCACTACTGAAAATAGCGTCTCACATTTCAGGACCTGCTCCTGCAGTTCCATGAACTCATGGAAAGTTCTATCGTTACTCTTCGCCAAAGACATCAAAGAAGTGATTTCTTCCTCGAGCTCTTCTATTCGCTGACGCTGGCGGTTCATTTGCACATGAACCAGCGAAACCGCACCTTGCTCTTGATTGGGTAACGCAAGCCGATCAACCAAATCACGGCGATGAGTAAAAAAGTCTGGATTATCGCGTAGGTACTCGGCGACCACTTCTGCCGTCAGTGCATCCGCTTCAATTTGAGACACGTTGATTCCTTGTTATTTTTATTCTTAGCAGCTTAGCTGACCATCAAAAACATGGGTAGCAGGGCCAGTCATATATAGGGGTTTGCCCGGACCTTGCCAGCTAATTTGCAGCGAGCCACCAGGTAGGTTTACTTTAACCTTTTCATCCAAAAGACCTTGAACGATACCAACCGCAACTGCACCACAGGCACCGCTACCACAAGCTTGCGTCTCTCCCGCGCCACGCTCATAAACTCGAAGGTTTACTTCATCGCGTCGCACAACCTGCATAAACCCAGCATTCACTCGCTCAGGGAATCGTTCATGCGATTCGAGTAGCGGTCCTAAGGTATCAACGTCAGCTGTCGTAACATCATCAACCACAGTGACTACATGTGGGTTGCCCATACTTACTGCACCACAAAACAGGGTTTTGTCATCAGCACGCAGAATGTAGGTTTTCTCAGTCTGCTTGGCTTTAAAAGGAATTTTGCTCGGCTCAAACTCTGGCTCACCCATGTTGACCGTAACCTGATCATCTTCCTCAATGTTGAGTACCATTTTGCCTTTTTTGGTACTCACACTGATGCTGTATTTGTTGGTCAATCCCTTCATTCGAACAAAACGAGCAAAGCAACGGGCTCCGTTACCACACTGTTCTACTTCACTGCCATCAGCATTAAAAATTCGGTAGTGAAAGTCGGTTTCTGGATCGTATGGCGCTTCAACCACAAGTAGCTGGTCAAAGCCCACCCCTGTATGACGATCCGCCAGGCGACGGATCAAATCAGGGGAAAAGAAAATGTTTTGAGTAATGCAATCAACGACCATGAAGTCATTACCCAAACCGTGCATTTTTGAAAAATGGAAATGCATAAGACTTCAATTACTCCGGAAGTACGTTTTCAAGTGCCCACAAGCTTGATAGCTCTTCTCTCTGGCGCACTAAATGAGCTTGATTGCCGTCTACCATCACTTCTGCTGCGCGAGAACGAGTATTGTAGTTCGAAGACATTACAAAGCCATAAGCACCCGCAGAGCGTACCGCCAGCAGATCATTCTCTTCAATCACTAGCGCACGATCTTTGCCAAGGAAGTCACCTGTTTCACAGATAGGGCCAACCAAATCGTAAGTCACCGGTTCACCTTCTCGAGGGCAGACTGGCACAATGTCCTGCCATGCCTGATAAAGCGCAGGACGCATCAGGTCATTCATTGCTGCATCGATAATGGCAAAGTTTTTGTGTTCGGTAGGCTTAAGGAACTCGACCTTAGTCAGTAGCACGCCAGCATTTGCTGCAATTGCACGACCCGGTTCAAAGATAAGCTCTAGATCTTGGTGGTTCTCCAAACGACCTAGTAGAGCTTTAGCATAATCAGAAGGCTCCGGCGGTAACTCATCGCGGTAAACCACACCAAGACCACCACCAACATCAAGATGCTCAATGGTGACACCTTGAGATTTAAGATCATCAATCAACGCAAGCAGACGATCTGTTGCATCGATAAATGGTTCGATGTCTGTTAGCTGAGAACCAATGTGACAGTCAATACCGCGCACATCCAGATGCTCAAGGCTTTGAGCAAACTTGTAGACAGCTGGTGCGCGTTCAAACGCGATACCAAACTTGTTATCACGCAAGCCTGTAGAGATATAAGGGTGGGTATTAGCATCAACATCTGGGTTAATACGTAGTGAAATTGGCGCTTTCTTACCAAGTTCACCAGCAACTTTATTGAGGCGTTCTAGCTCTGGTTCGGACTCCACATTGAAGCATTTGATGCCTAGCTCAAGAGCTCGCTTCATTTCTGCTTCAGTCTTACCAACACCTGAGAATACAACTTTACTCGGTTCACCGCCGGCAGCAATAACTCGTTCCAGCTCACCACCAGAAACAATATCAAAGCCAGAACCTAATCGAGCCAGAGCGTTCAGTACGCCCAGGTTTGAGTTTGCTTTCACGGCATAGCATACCAAGTGAGGATGTTCGCCAACCGATTTATCAAACGCATGCCAATGGCGCTCTAGTGTCGCGCGCGAGTAGACGTATAGTGGCGTACCAAACTGTTGTGCAAGTTCAGTAAGTGCAACATCTTCGGCCCAGAGCTGGCCATCATCCTGATAGTTGAAGTAATCCAAAGTACTTTCCCTTATATTCTGATTCTAATTATTGTGAAGATTGCTCGTTCTGTTGAGCATCTTCAGGCATGTAAAGAGGTCCAGTTTGACCACAGCCAGCTAAGCCAAGGACTGAAAAGATAAATAGAGCTAAGATCGATTTTTTCATTGGTTGTGTCGTGATTATTCTATCAATGCCCCCTATAATCGCACCACACTCAAGAAAAGCAATAGGATAGATTAGATGAACGATACTGAATTTCATCAGTTAGTAGATGTTCAAATGCAAATCATCGAGGAAATGATTGATGATTCAGGTGCGGACATCGATTACGAGACCTCTGGCAACGTAATGACTTTAGAGTTTGAAGACCGTAGCCAAATCATTATTAACCGTCAGGAACCAATGAAAGAGATCTGGTTAGCATCTAAATCTGGTGGCTTCCACTTCGCTTTGGTTGACGGTAACTGGACATGTTCTAAAACCGGTTTAGAGCTTATCGCTATGGTTAAGCAAGAGTGTGAAAAACACAGCGACGAAGAGATCGAATGGGTTTAATTCTTCCGCACACAAGATATTAAAAAAGAGCATCTCAGATGCTCTTTTTTGTATTTGTAGCTAGGCGTTAACTATCTTACTTGGCCTGGAGTAGCTAGCACCGTCATTGCGGTAAGGGACAATATAAGGCTCGTCATCTTCCGGACGGACAATTTGATAGTACTGAGGTAAGTTGAAGTTAATTAACTTCGAAGAGAGCGGATTCTCGTCTTTTACCGAGGTATAGAAGCTATTAACGCTAGCAATCATCTCATCCTTCTCACCCTTAAACTGGTGATAGACCTCAACGCGGTTCGCTTCATCGAGTACATAGATATTGAACCCTTTATCAGTATCTTCGAAGAAGAACTGAATCAGACCTTCACTGGCAAAACCATCTACCACTTCCGGTAGCTGATAGTCCTGCTCTTTATCTAGCATCAGCAAAGGTGAACCTTTGAGCTTATTGGTTGAGATACTACGGTAGAAATCAACGGAGTTTTCTAGCATCTGTACCGAAACACCACGGCGTTCGTAGAACAGACCGTAAGTTTGCTGACCAATGCGCAACGCTTTAAAGCGGCGACGTTTTTCCTGCTCAACGGGTTTCAAGCGCAAATCAATGCACTCTGCCAGCAATTGGTACACTTTATTACGCATCACACCGCGCAAGTTCTTGCTGTAACAGAACACGTCTACCGACTCTGGCGGAATCGCATCCTGATGCATTTTGCCCAAAACCGTTTTTAAAGCGTCTAGCATCGCTGTCTCGCCTTTAAAGTGCAGAGTGCGCACTTCGTGCCAAGAATTGCGATAAACCAAATCAACACTGCCGACCAAGCATTTCTGTTCCGGGCCAAAACTGAAGATATCAGTGGTTTTAGGATCAAGCTTGAGCGACTTACCATTCAGCTCAGCCGTCGGGTCATTTTCAAAGTTAATGAACATCGCTAGCTGGCTGATCTCACACGGGCTCGCCAATGCCTGCATGGTTGGACGACGTTTACGCAATGAAAAAGTATTACGTAAATCACTCACCATTTGATAGAACTTATCGATATCGAGGTGAGCATCACGAATCACCGAGTGCAAGCGAGTCGACTCAGTAATCAAACCATTAAAGAACGACCAAGCAACCAGCTTACTCAGGTATTCGTTATGTTCGAGCGGTGCCTGACCAATAATTCGATGCGGAGTCAGCGGCTGCTTGTAAAGATACCAGCCAGACTTGTTGGTACGACCCGGACGTACCTCTATAAAGGTTAGGTCCGATTCGTGCAAATCCGGAGAGATTTGCGGATTAAGCAACGTCACTTTGCCAGGCAGAACTTCAAACGCAGCATAGAGCTTACGCGCCAGAATACTGATGTCTTGAGGGCTGATTGCCGAAGTAATGTCGTTACGACGAGCAAACTGAATCAGGTTACGATAGCTCTGCATCAAAGCGTCCAACAACGCATGGTGCACAACCTTAACCTGTTCCACTTTCCAGTTACGACGGTCATCAAGCTCTTCAATTACCGATTCTGACCAGTTCCACTGCTGAACGAGTTCGCTCAGAGCCTCGCGACGCCACGCTACCGAACCAACACTTGGCTCTCGTGATAGTTTCTCATGAGTTTTGAGATAGAAGCAGCGACGAACCAAATCAAGACGAGTGGTATCACCAATACGCTCAAGGTAACGCGTCACCTTCTCTAACATCAGGTAATACGCATCCATCCCGTACAGGTCTGGCTCATGGGCAAAGAAGCGTCGTTTAGTATCAATGCTCAGTAACTGAGTATGAGGGTACTCCCACGAATAGGCTTCCAGTAGAATGGCTTTGAGAACCGATTTGTATGGCGAATCTATACTTTTGTAGAGTTGCCAGAGGTTAGAGCCAAAATACTCCTCTGCAGGGATACGATTCAGCTTGCCAAAGTCAATCCACTTCGAGCAATCGATATATCCATTACTGCACAGGTCTTTCACATATTCGTCGTAGCACTCTTCCATCTCCGGTGGGACGATCTGCCAAAGCAGACGTTGACCAGCGAGACGCACCGCGCTGCGGTAGAACTCATCGAGTAGTAGCAGGTGCTGTGAAGAACCACAGTTATCACCTGTCATTTCTTCAGAATGATTTGAGCGGAAACGTTGCTCATCCATCAAGAAGAAGTTCGCTTCAACCCCCTGGGTTTGAGCCCAGTCAGTGATCAGCAAACATTTGTTGGTCAGGCTTTCTCTCTCTTCACACCCCATCTCTGGAGAGACACACACCCAGATATCTAAATCACTAGAGGTACTTTGACCGATAGATGACGTACTACCCATAGTGTAGAGACCTAAGATGGCAGGTTCGTCACTACTTGGCAGTGGCTGACCAATAGTCAGTTGGCTATCTTCGACAAATTGCTGCTGAATGTCATTCAACTCAAAGTCGCAAATACCATACGGCACTTGTGCGTCGAAATAACCAGGGAATAGTGGGTGGTTGAAATGAAGAAGAGTTGGGATCAGATGGAAGACTCGTTGACTTGGTAAATCCATAAGAGCCAGCGCACGTTCAATACGTTGCTGGTTAAGGTTATCAAGTCTTTTGGTTAACGTCTTGGTGTAAGCCTGCAAGGGAGCTTCCTTGGTTCATATCCTAGATAGTGCCTGACTAAAAACTGTTCTAAAGCACCAACAAAACGTGATCAATCTAACACTTTTATTTGAATTGGTAAAGAAATGTACGATCTGATCTACACAATTTTGTCCATCTGAAGTTGCCGCTCTTAGTGTGGTACGTAACTGCTATTAATAATAATAGCCTATTTTACAAACGAGACATTTATCACACTCTTTTGATGATTTTGTGCTAGCAAACATCAATCCTTCACCCGAATCAATATGCACTAATGCTTTTTCAGCCGACAGTGGTAGGATTAGCCATTATTTTGGTATCAGTAGAACACTATGACTCAAACAACTCCAATTCGAATCGCTACGCGTAAAAGCCCACTTGCGCTGTGGCAAGCCCACTTTGTTAAAGACGCATTACAAGCAGCTCACCCAGGTTTGGAAGTTGAGCTAGTAACCATGGTTACCAAAGGCGACATTATCCTCGATACCCCACTCGCCAAAGTTGGTGGTAAAGGTCTGTTCGTTAAAGAGCTTGAAGTGGCAATGCTTGAAGGTCGTGCTGATTTAGCAGTTCACTCGATGAAGGATGTTCCAGTCGATTTCCCTGAAGGTCTTGGTCTGGTCACAATTTGTGAACGTGAAGATCCTCGTGACGCGTTTGTTTCAAATACCTATAACAGCATTGATGAACTTCCTCAGGGTGCCGTTGTGGGTACATGTAGTCTGCGTCGTCAATGCCAGATTAAAGAAGCGCGTCCAGACCTGATTATTAAAGAACTGCGCGGTAATGTAGGTACTCGTCTGGGTAAACTTGATGCTGGTGACTATGATGCAATCATTCTGGCGGCAGCGGGTCTTAAACGTCTGGAACTAGAAGAACGTATTAAGAGCTTTATCGAGCCAGAACAATCACTACCTGCTGTAGGGCAAGGCGCTGTTGGTATCGAGTGTCGCTTAGACGACGATCGCTTGATCAAACTGCTAGAGCCACTAAATCATAAAGAAACCGCAGACCGTGTTCTATGTGAACGCGCAATGAACCTAACACTTGAAGGTGGTTGTCAGGTACCAATTGGTAGCTACTCTCTTATTGATGGCGACAACATCTGGCTGCGTGCTTTAGTCGGTGAGCCAGACGGTTCGAAAATCGTTCGTGGTGAGATCCGTGGTTCTCGTACAGATGCCGAAGCGCTAGGCGTTGAACTTGCGAACCAGCTACTGGCAGATGGTGCAAAAGAGATTTTGACCAAGCTATACGCTGAGCACGAGTAACGCGCTATGGCAGTACTGGTCACTAGGCCGGGACAACAAGGCCTTTCCTTATGCCAGCAATTATCAGAGGTTGGCGTTGCTAGTCATCACCACCCTCTGATAGCCATCCAGCCCGGGGAACAATTAACCGGGCTGGAGAAGCGACTTGCTGAAGTGGACATTATTATTGCTGTCAGCCAGCACGCTGTGACAGCGAGCAACCATTTCCTTTCACAACTGAGCCGAACTTGGCCTTCACACCCTATCTACCTTGCCGTTGGTCAAAAAACTGCACATGTTTTAAGCAAAGTTAGCCAACAAAAAGTACACTACCCAGAAATTAGTGACAGTGAGCATCTGCTTAAGCTAGATGAACTACACAACGTCACCAACAAAAAAATACTCATCTTACGTGGTAATGGTGGACGTGAACTGATCTTCGATACACTCGCAACCCGAGGAGCCAGTGTCGAATATAGGGAAGTATACAAACGAGAAAACCTAGCTTTCCGCTCAGATTTATTAGTGCCAATCTGGCAAGATGAAAACATTAATCAATTAGTCATAACCAGTTCAGGTCAGCTCGACTACTTTATCTCGCAGTTTACTAAAGAACATCTGGACTGGTTATTTACGCTCCACCTTTACGTACCGAGTGAGCGTATAGCGCAACAAGCACGAGAAGTCGGTTTTAAAGTTGTCACCAATACTTTCAGTGCCTCGAACCAAGTGTTACTGGCTGCTCTCCGGCCAGACGAAACAGGACAATAAGTCATGACAAGCAAAAATAACAACGAAAACATTGCCCCTGACCAAGAAAAAGACAAGGCAGCGGAAGCAAGCAAATCAGAAACTAAAGCGTCTACAGAAACAAAGGTAGAGACTTCAGAGCCAACAGCAACCCCTGCGGCAGAGTCGAAACCTAGCGGAGCAGCGAAAGCTCAGGCTGAAGAGAAACAGGGCAAGCGTGGTGTTAAGCTTGCGACTGTCGCCATCGTCATTTCGGTTCTTTTTGGTGGTGGCCTAACCTTCCAAATGCAGCAAAAGAACGCAGAATACCAAGCGCAAATTAGTGCATTACAAACTCAACTGCAGCAAACTCAAAACTCAGTTCAGTCAGAACTAGCAGCGACCCAGCAGCAGGCTATCGCCAAAGCAACGGAAATCACTCATCGTGCTGAAACAGTATTAGCTCAGCAACAGAAAAGTATTGAAAGCCTTCAAGTTGCTGTTGCCGATGTAAAAGGACGTCGCCCGAATGACTGGCTACTCGCTGAAGCCGATTACTTAGTTAAGCTTGCTGGTCGCAAACTCTTTCTTGAGCACGACGCAGTGAGCGCAACCAAGCTGATGGAAAGTGCAGACCAACGTATCGCTGCCCTGAACGATCCAAGTTTAGTTCCACTGCGCAAGGCAATGGCGAACGATATTACTAAACTAAAAACCATCCCACTGGTAGATCGTGAAGGTTTAGTTCTACGCATTACAGCCCTACAGCAGCAGGTAGATAAACTGCCTCTAGCTAACGCTCTTCTTCCTGAAGCAGAGCAGCAGCAAAAACCTGTAGTGTCAGAAGACATCTACGACTGGCAAGATAACCTGCTTACGTCACTAAAAGATTTCTCAGAGAACTTCATCACCTTCAGAACTCGCGATGGCAATGTGATTCCATTGCTTTCTCCTCAACAGCACTTCTATTTAAAAGAGAACATTAAAGCTAAGTTGGAAACTGCGATTAAAGCTGTCTACGTCGAACAACAAGAGATCTACTCTACAGCTCTGACGACAGCAGACAAATGGTCAACTACCTTCTTTAACCAAGACTCAAATGAAGTGAAAGAGTTTAACAAAGCTCTCGAACTATTAAGCTCGCAGAAAGTACAGGTTGACTACCCAGTGAAACTGGAAACACAGCAGAACCTTTCTGATGTTATTCGTGAACGCCTACGTCGTGAGGTTACGACCCTAGTCTCGGAGGATAAATAATGTTTCGACTCATCTTCCTCTTTGTTGTGCTCGGGCTAGGACTTTTTGTCGGCACCCAGTACGCAGGTCAGCAAGGTTACGTGCTGATCTCTATCGCTAGCAAAACGATCGAAATGAGTGTTACCACACTGGTAATCTTCGTTATTGCTGCTCTGGCAGCTCTATTCGGTCTGGAATACCTTGTCAAAAAGGTATTCTACGCAAGCTCAGCAACATGGAATTACTTCAGCGTACGTAAGATGCGCCGCTCTCGCCGCTACACTAACGAAGGCATCATCAAGTTGCTTGAAGGTGATTTCAAACAGGCTGAGAAAAAAGTGACGCGTTGGGCCAACCATCATGATATGCCACTTCTCTGTTACCTGGTTGCCTCTGAAGCAGCACAAGGTATGGGTGATGATGCTCAGCGCGATCGTTACTTAGAGCTGGCAGCACAGCAAGATAACTCTCAACTTGCTGTCGAACTGACACGAGCGAAGCAGCAAATTCGCGACGCTAAGTACAACGAAGCGCTTGAGACCCTAACAAGCCTCAAAGCAAACTACGCCAATAACATGATCGTGCTTAACCTACTTAAGCAGGTCTACATCGAACTCAAGCTATGGCAGCCACTATTGGATCTGCTACCTAAGCTAGTGAAAAGTAATATCGTCACTAAGGAAGAGCAAGAACCATTAGCCCAGCGCGCACAATGCGGCTTGCTAGCTGAAGTTGCAGAGCAGAAAGGCAGTGAAGGTCTAATCGCGCACTGGAATGCGTTACCACGTAAAGTGAAAGCTGACTCCCACCTAGTAGAGTGTTTTGCCAAACAGCTTATTAACCGTCAGGCAGATAGCGAGGCATTTACTTTAATTAAAGAGACACTGAAGAAGCATCCAAACTCAGATCTCTACCGCCTGCTACCAGAGCTTAAGCTGTCAGATAGCCACCCAGTCGTCACCTTCCTTGAAGGTGTGCTTAAAAAGGATGCTAACAACGCTCAAGCTAACAGCGCGCTCGCTCAATTCCACTTACGCAATGAGAACTGGAGTGGTGCTCAGCAACACCTGGAAAAGGCACTTTCAGTGCGCTCTAACGTTTCAGATTACGGACTGCTAGCAGATGCGTTAGAAAAACAAAACCTAACCAAAGCAGCTCATGAAGTGTCGAAGAAAGCACTCACCTTAGTCAGCGAACCCGCTGCTTAACAATCACGATTACTTTAGAAAGCCACCTAGTCAGGTGGCTTTTTTGTGGACGAGAGACGAGAGACGAGAGACGAGAGACGAGAGACGAGAGACGAGAGACGAGAGACGAGAGACGAGAGACGAGAGACGAGAGACGAGAGACGAGAGACGAGAGACGAGAGACGAGAATATTATCTCTTCGCAGGGACAAGTCCTGTCAACACCTTCAGGACCATACATTCCATCACATTACTACCAACATCTACCTCCAGAAGGGCGAAGCCCGACCCAGTTTTCCAGCTCGAGTTATCCATCAGCGAAGCATTCCAGTTATCTCGAAGGACGAAGTCCGTTCTAAATTCTCACAGGGTGAAGCCCGATCTCGGCTCTTAGGAGAGCTGGATGATTATCTCTCTTTAGGAACAAGTACTTTCAACACCTTTCGCATAAAAGGTTCTTTCACCATTCTGACCACACCCACCTCCAGAAGGACGAAGTCCGCTCTAAACTCTCGCAGGGCGAAGCCCGATCTCGGAGCGAAGCGTTCTATAGGACGCAGTCCGTTCTCGTTCTAAATGCAAAAAGCCCGTTGCGTTAGCAACGGGCTTCTAAAACGACGAAAGCCTAGTCGTAAGACTAGGCT